>Ga0233427_10000946_pt1 | contig 33913 bp, 20 predicted proteins | sample SI_118_April2016_5_FD_179885 | JGI IMG/M metagenome (GOLD analysis project Ga0233427, IMG submission 179885) | Seawater microbial communities from Saanich Inlet, British Columbia, Canada - SI_118_April2016_100_MG | ecosystem: Environmental > Aquatic > Marine > Inlet | place: Canada: British...
ACTGTTTCATTTCGAGTGGAACAAGAAAACTTATATAAGCAGCCAAATATAAATTTATTAAGATATTTCCCTACAGTCTTAATGAACCAGCACCCAAACATCCTCTGGAATATTTTTTTCATTTCCAGATTACTGATTAAGATGCTGGGTAGATTTCAGACTTTTTAAGAGATAGTCAATATCTCCAAAAACAATAAACAATAAACTGAAGAGAAAAGATGAAATCAGAAGCAAAAATAGCCATAGTCACAGGAGCCGGAACCGGTATCGGCCGTAGTACTACCATCTCGTTATTGCGAGAGGGCTATTCCGTGGTTCTCGCTGGTCGCCGTAAAGAACCCCTTGAATCTACCGTCAAAGCATCTGGAGACGACGGTTCGCGAACTTTGGTTTGCCCCACGGACGTGGGCAATCCGGATTCCGTACTGGCACTGTTTGCACAAACAAAGACAACTTTCGGACGGCTGGACCTGCTCTTTAATAATGCCGGAATCAGCGCACCCTCGGTACCGCTGGAAGAACTCACCTATAAGCAATGGAAAGCAGTTGTTGACGTAAATCTGACAGGAGCTTTTCTCTGCATCCAAGAGGCATTTAAGATTATGAAGGATCAGATCCCCAGAGGCGGACGTATCATAAATAACGGATCAATCTCAGCGCATGTTCCCCGTCCATTTTCGTCTCCCTACACAGCAACAAAACACGCAATTACAGGACTTACTCGTTCTACAGCACTGGAAGGACGAGCCTTAGATATTGCTTGCGGACAGATCGATATCGGAAACGCTGCCACTGAAATGACCACTCGTATGCGGGACGGTATCCTTCAGCCCAATGGAGAAACTTCCGTCGAACCAACAATGGATGTCGAAAACGTTGGGAATGCAGTTGTTCACATGGCCGGACTTCCGCTGGACGCGAACGTGCTCTTCATGACTGTAATGGCAACCAAAATGCCTTTCGTCGGGCGCGGATGACTTGGTGACATAATTATTACGGAAGCAATGTATTAACGTGCTGGTAAAATTACTGGTATACTATTATGGCCTGCTGAGTAATGTTATAAGGATAGCATCAAAAAAAACATTCAGGCACTTTATGAGAAACGTACTCGTATTAATTTTTCTATCCCTCATTATTTTTAATCCCCTTATTTTTGCTCAGTCAGGTGATACAAGAGCTTTGTCTTACCGTAAAGAGAATGCAATATGGGGATGGTATGACTATGGTAATGAGGAGGAGGATGGAAAATATTATGGAGAGATTAAGAATTTGAAACCAGATGGATCAGGTGCATACACCTATGGCAAAGGAAAATGGGAAGGCGACAAGTATGAAGGGCTGTGGAAGAGAGGCAATTTTAACGGACACGGTACTTATACCCGTTCTGATGGGCATAAGTTTGTGGGCGAATGGAAAAATAATGTATTAAATGATTTTACGGAATACAACAAATACGGAATCATTGTCAGAAAATACGTGAATGGAGTGAAAGTGGTACTTGAGCAGACGAAAGCGGTAAATGAAAAAAGAGAAAGAGGAATTCTTTTCCGGGATGGGCCACGTTTAAAGTGGGAAGAAGGCGGCAAAAAATGGTTTACTACCGGTGATGATAATACGCAGGGAAAATACGAGGGTGAAATACTGGATGCTGTTCCTCATGGTCAGGGTACGTACTACTGGTTTAATGTCAACAGGTATGAAGGCGGATGGGAGTACGGTTTGTTCAATGGACAGGGAACCTACTACTCGTATCCCAGTGGAGTTAAAGTGGTAGGGGAGTTCAGGAGAGATAAAGAATGGAACACTTTGCGTTATGACAAAGACGGAAATATCATTGAAAAGATTGTAAGAGGTAAATTGAAAAAAGACTGATCTGCCGTGTTTTGAAATTAATTACAACTTACCGCTTGCAGAGGTTTTCAGTACTGGTAAAATAGCTGGTATAAATATTGCTATATTATTCAATTTACCAGCAACAGGAAAAAACATGAAACAGGAAAAACTAACAGAGTCAGCGATAAAAGATGCAAAACCCGGAGCAAAACAATTCAAACTGTCAGACGGCGGAGGTTTATATCTGCTGGTTCATTCAAATGGCTCAAAATATTGGAGGTTTGACTTTAGATTTGAAGGTAAACAGAAATCATCTTCTTTAGGTGTTTGGCCCGAAGTATCATTGACGGAAGCCAGATTCAGGCGGAATGAAGCCAAATTGAAAATCAAGGAAGGCATAAATCCAATTCAGGAAAAAAAGAAGAAATCAGCGCAGCAGCATGAACAGGTCTGGAAGAAGGAAAATTACGAAGGACGTAGAGCTACTGAATTACAACGAGTAAATCAAAAAATAGGACAGAAACAAACTCCTCAATCGACAGGAAAACCGACCCAGGATGCAGTCAATTTGCTTAAATCTAATATTTATCCTGAACTTGGAGAAAAGCCTGTTTCAGAGATCAACAAACAGGATTTAACAGCAATCCTAAAGAATGTTTACGATAGCAGGAAAGAAGTAATTCAGATTATTTGGGATATTTATCCTAATTACCCTGTCGTACAACTTACGGTTTTGTTTATTTTGTTATTTGTGACAATTGATTTCTTGCCGGCACTGGTTACAACGAGCCTGTATTTCATAATTACGGTTTGTGTTACAGTTGGCAGGGACTTATGGATTGAGAACAAACAGCAATATTAAACGGCTCATAATTCTCCTTCAAATCCTCCGGAAAACACGTAAATCAATGTTATTGAATTGAATTTCAGTAACCACCCGCTCAGCAGAAATCAGTCTGGTAGCAGCCTTCCTCGAAACGGTTGAAATACTGTTCTACAAGAGGGTGCAGGACAGGTTGGGGAGAAGGTTCTTCTTCAAGGTTTTGTTCTGCCACATAAGTTGTGGTGTTCGACTGATCGACCAGCACGTGATACCAGGGTTTGTCACGTGGAGGTTTGCTTTTTGCCATTTCACGGTACCATTCTTCTGATCCCTGAAAGTCGGCATCAACATCAACGATTACCCCCCTGTAATCAAAACGTAGATGGTGGATGATTTGACCAATACTGAATTTGCAGAAAGTGTCCATATGATTTATTGGGGAAATATATTCAAATTTCATAGATTAAAAACTTGTTTTGCTGATGAGAATTGTTTTGTCATCTAAGACTTGACCCGTGATTCAGCACAATCGTACCGTTTAGAAGGGGAATTTTAAGGCCCACCGCAGGATTCAAACATCCACGGGATTTAAAACTTTTAATGGAAAAATTAAGAGGACACGATACTTAATTCAAAAAAATGACACACTTAATGTCCCCATAATTCTTCAAGCGATTGTCCGGATCAACTGCTCCAGTGCCTCATAAGGCTGTGCTCCCACAAGTCCTTGATTTCCGAAAACGAAAGTCGGGACTCCGGTGACACCAAGCTCGCGAGCACGTTTCCAATCAGCGTCCACCGCATCCCGGAAACTGCGTTTACTGATCATCTCTTCAGCCGCATCACGGTCCAGCCCAGCAGTTTCAGCAATTTCCAGCAGTACCAAGGGTTCGGCGAGGTTGCGACCCTCTGCGAAATATGCCTCAAAGAGTTTCAGGTTCAGCGCCACTCCTTCCGGAAACGATTCGCCCCACTTCGCGAGTTCCTGTGCGAGTCGGCTGTTATATGTGTGGGAACGGTTTCCGTAAGCCAAGTTTTCCTCGGTCATCAAAGCAGACATGCGCTGCTTCATTGCCTCGATGTCAGCGCCCCGTCCCTGAAACAAATCTTCCAGCGAAAGCCCAGAATCCGGAGTCTCCGGATGCAGCGGAAAGTGTGTCCAGAGCACGGTCAGTCCGTATTTATTTTTCAATCGTTCGACACGCCCGGTGACGAGGTAACACCACGGTCAGACGAAATCGCTGAAGATTTCCAGTATTTTAGTTGTTTTCATTGACACAATAATTAAAGTGACACAATACTTAATTCTGAAAAATGACACACATCATGTTCCGGTAATTCTTCAAATCAGCAATAGCGTTCGATTCCCACAATCAGCTCATCCGAGTAGCGATCTCCATGCGCAAATCCAACAGGCAAAATCCGTTCAATTTCTGTCCGGTCTTCATCTGTAAGTTTAATCTCAGTTGCTCCCGCCCACTCTTTTAGATGTGCCGCGCTTCGTGTTCCTGGAATCGGTATCAGATGCTCTTCCTGGTCAAGAACCCAAGCCAGTGCGGCTTCAGTTGTGCTCCATCCACGGGATCGGGCAAAGTCACGGAAACTGGAAATCATTTTGCAGTTGGCTGAGAAATTTGGTTCCAGAAAACGAGGCATGTTTTTGCGGATATCTGTATCATGGAAATCGGTAGGATCCGGGAAAGTATCCGTTAGCATTGCCCTTGCCAGAGGGGAGAAAGGTACAAAAGCAACACCCAGTTCAGCGCAGGTCTGCAGCATTCCAAGTTCCGGATAACGTGTCCAGAGTGAATATTCATTCTGCACGGCTGTTACCGGATGAACGGCATGAGCTCGACGTAGAGAAGAAGGTGCTATTTCTGAAAATCCGAAACCGCCAATTTTACCTTCGCTTTTGAATTTAGCAAGAGTTTCCGCCACGTCTTCAATCTCAATCGACCAGTCCCGGCGGTGAATGTAGTAAAGCTCCACATGTTCAACTTTGAGGCGTTTCAGCGAACCTTCCAGTGCCGTACGCAATGCAGATTCAGAATTGTCATTTTCGCCACGCTTCCCTCCGACAACCATTCCGCCTTTGGTTGCAATACTGAAGCGGTGTCCCCGTGCCTGCTGGTATTCCCCAATCAATTCTTCAGAATAGCCTTTCCCATATATTTCGGCTGTGTCCAGAAAAGTAATGCCCTGACCACGTGCAGAATCGAGGCATTCGAAGCTTTCTGCTTTATCTGTGGCTCCGAAAGATCCTGCAAAGCTCATGCAGCCGAGGCCAATGGCCGAAACATCCGGTCCGTCAAGGCCCAGTTTTCGTGTTTTCATTATTTATCCTTCTAATTTTATTGGTCAAAAAGGCTGTTAATTATTTCTGATAATTTGCTTTCCACTCTCCGAAGGTCATACCATAGACAATTTCTTTGGCAGAATCAACAGTGATCTCCTCTCCACGGTCCCCCGCCTCAGCCGAATACCACTTGGCAAGACAGTTGCGGCAAAAGCCGGAAAGATTCATCAGGTCAAGGTTCTGTACATCCTTGCGTGAATCAAGGTGACTCAGCAGCCTGCGGAATACCGCAGCTTCGATTTCTGTACGTGTATCTGTTTTCATTATTCTTTCCCTTTCTTTGGTAGTGAGTTGTTCATTTTGTAAATACGGCAAACCTCAGCTCATATGACCGGTTTTTGATTTACGGGGACACGATACTTAATTTAAAACCAGGATTAATCCTTATGTCCCCGCAATTCTTTCGTTCTCTGAATTTTGTCGCCGTCTTCGCTGTTGCAGTTTTTTAGGTTGTGCTAGGGTCTTCATTCTCGCCCTAGGCTGTCGATACTCACTCCATCGATAGCGGAGATGGCAGCAGTCTTGCGTTTGTGTGCTGAGTCAGGCATGAGATTTTTGTAAATGAGGAAATTGGTAATCTATCTGGACTACTTTAATGAGGAGTTTGTAAACAGTCAAGATTTGCGGGACAGGGGGGATAAGATGTGTTCTGCTAAACGACATTTTCTTGAAGCAAAACTATCTGCCTTCTCGATAGCTGTAGTTGGTATTGAAACGGGAAAGCAGGTAGTCACTGTAAACCAGTTGTTCACCATCGCCCGTGACAGGCACCGCTTCAGCTTCCATGCACGGATCAAAGAAGTAGGCAAGTGAGTAACGATGATGGCCCGAGCGGTTTTTGACGCGGTGCGGAGAAGAACGCCAACGCCCTCCTGAAAGGTGAGCGAGCCAGTCGGCCGCATTCACAATTATCTGATCCGGAGTCGCGGTTACCTCCACCCACGAGCCGTCCTGCACCTTCACTTCCAGACCGCCAACCCGATCTTGCACAAGCAGCGTGAGAAACCCATGATCCGTGTGTGGTGCAGACCCAAAGGAATCCTGTGGTTCTTCCGGAACTTCGGGCCAGTAATGGAGTAGACGCAAAAACTCAGTAGGTTGCCGAAACCACGCTTCGTACAATCCGATCTCTATTCCGAGTGCTTTTAGACACAACTTTGCCAACTTGCGGGCCGTGCAATTCACGTCCTGCCAATACGCGGTCATCTTGTCCTGAAACCCCGGAACTTCCTGCGGCCACTGGTTCGGTCCCTGAAGCGGTTTACCTAAGCGGGGATCGTTTTCGAGCACCTCGTGCATCAGCATGAACGATTCAGAGGTGTTGGGTCTCTGGACCTTTGTGACTGAGGAGGTACGTGAGGTGCTGGACTTGGGGGAGATATAGCCTCGATGGGCCGAGTTGATCGCGTAACTAGCTTTCACCGTTTCCGGAAGTTTATGAAACGCACGGGATGCAGCAAAGGCGTCTTCCCTGATTTCCGGATCAGAGTACGCATTGTTGCAGATGCAAAATCCAACCTCACTAAAAGCGGAATCCAATGCGGCTACGATTTCTTTTTCGGCGCTGGCTAGGTCAATTGTGGGGAATGCGGGATGTTTCACAGTAACAGGCATTTCAGCGGGTTTCAATTCCCGTTAAATTCTTCAATTAACTCATCAATTTTCGGGGCGAGCGAAAAAATGCTGTTCCAGTAAGAATCGTGATCGTACCATTGTGAATTCAATTCATCAAGTTCACGTCCCTGTTGCTCTATCCAGGTGAAATATTTGAGATTGTGGATTCTTTTCTTTTCATAATGTGTCAATTCCAAGACATTTTCAATTCCGGAATCCATCATCAACTGCATATCTTTGTGTGCATCAATGATTGTGTATGCGCCCCGTTCTGCTGTTAGTTCTTCAATACGCGAACCGTAAAGTTCCATTGAATCTGTCAAAATTGTAATCACGTAATCGTCTTCGGTCAACTCATAATATTTTGCAAATTTGACAGCCGCAAGAACGTTTCCAATTCCGGAAATACCCAACAGGTCCAACTGCTTCGCTAATTCGGGATTCACACCGTAGTGTGCAAGGGTTTCCCTACCTGTATCCTCATTGAAAAGCCGAAGCAAACGGACTGCAGTCTCATCATCAACTCCAATCACTATATCCGTGTTTTTGCAGTCGTGAATCCACGGCACATGTTTGTCGCCGATGCCTTCGATTCGGTGATCTCCAAAACCGTTGTTCAACAGAGTGGGACACTGCAAGGCCTCCACAACAGCCAATTTTGAACCGGGAAATTTTTCTTTTAAATAATATCCAAAGGCCATTGATCCTGCAGATCCGGAAGATGAAATGGCACCGGCAAATCTACTGTTTACACCCATTTCCTGTTTCAAAGCTTCTTCAGCAGCTTTGCCTGTTACCATATAATGCCAAAGCGGATTTCCAAATTCTTCGAACTGATTAAAGATCTGGATATCGTTCCGTGTGTTTTTCAGTTCCCAGCATTTATCAAATATTTCTTTCACATTGCTTTCACAACCCGGAGTTGCAATCACTTCTCCAGCCACTTTTTCCAACCATTCAAAACGTTCGCGCGACATATTTTCCGGTAAAATAGCAATTGAGTCACAGCCCAGCAGCGAAGACACATAAGCCCCACCTCTGCAGTAGTTTCCGGTGGATGGCCAGACTGCCTTAGTTTCTCCCGGACAAAATTGTCCGGTGGATAAAGCTGGAGCCAGGCAGCCGTATGTCGCTCCCACTTTATGCGCACCCGTTGGAAACCATTTGCCGACCAGTGCTATTATTTTTGCTTTGACACCTGAAAGTTCCGGAGGAATAACGATGTAATTCACACCACCGAAACCACCGCCCTCTGAGACAGGTTCATTTTTCCAGGAGATCCGAAACAAATTGGAAGGATGTGTTTCCCACAAACCAACGTTTTTCAGATCATCTTTGATTTTTTCCGGAATCGTTTCTGGATTCTGCATCTGTCCAAATGTGGGAAGTTTGATTTTTCGTTCCCGGCAATGTTTTGCGTTTTGCCGAATTTTTGATTCGTTTTTTGTTAAATCAATCATATTTATTCAGATTAGTAATTTAGTAGTTTAAGATTTATGAAATTTCATCAAGCGAGTTGATGGTCCTTTCAGGCAGGATAATACTTTTTGATGTAGAATTAGCGGAAATTTTTAAGGGATGGGTAACCAAATTCCAGCGTCTGGTGAGGAAGAATTTCCTCCAGTTCTTCAATCAGCGTTGACGTAATGTTGATCCGCTCTTCGGGGGTAATGATTACAGAAACTGCTTCAGGTGTTTGAACTGAAAATGTGAAAGGCTTGTCACCAGAATATTTTTGCAGAGTCTTTCGCAGTAAACTGACAGATTCATGATTCAGGGATTCAGCACCTATTTTTATCAACATGCTTTTTGCCTCAGTTTCCCTGAGTTCACTCAGCCTGTGCACATTGTCTACAAACATTCCCACCTCCTCATCCCGATAATTAACACGACCGGAAATCAAAAGTGGATCGTCGCTTTCCAGCAATTCTCCCACCTTCTCATAAACCGAAGCAAAGACAGGAAACTCAATGGTTCCTTGTGTATCTTCAAGAGTGACAATGGCAAATTTTTCGTTGCTTTGGTTTAGACGGACAGTATTATTGACAACGATTCCAACCAAAGAAACCTTATCTTTTTCTGCAAGCAGACCCTCTTTCATTTTAGAGGTGGTGGTAGCCAGTATTTTAATTTCTGAGACATAACTGTCCAGTGGATGTCCTGAAACATAAAAGCCTAGTGCCATCTTTTCCTGATTTAAACGTTCCCGTTTGGGCCAGTTCCTGACTTCAGGAAATTCAAGCTGAGTTATGGTAGCTTCTGCATCGCCTGCATCCATCAATTCAAACATGGAATCCTGCAAAGGCTCTTCAGCACGATGAAATTCCTGTGATAAATGAAAGGCACTGTCGATTGCAGCAAACAATTGCGAACGGTTTTCATGCAGTGAATCGAAGGCACCGCACTTGACCAGTGTTTCAATCATTCGTTTATTGACTTCCTTCAAATCCACTTTTTTCATGAATTCCATAAAATCAGTCAATTGTCCATGTTCGTTACGTACCTTCAAAATTGCATCAACTGCTTTTGAGCCCACGTTTTTAACAGCATTCAAACCAAAACGAATGACTTCAATCCGGGCTTCCCGGCGCAGCCAAGCAGAAAAAGGTGACTTCAAATCAAAGATTGCAATATTGACTTTAGAGTTCAGTGTATTTAATTCCCCACTTAAAGATTCTGTGTTTTGAGCAAAAATTTCCAGAAATTCAGCCTCTTCTTTGAAATCGCGATTTTTAAGTATTTTCATGGAATTCCGGAGCGGCTCAATCCATTCTTCAGGAACTGTTTCTTTTTCTGGACTGGTACCGCAGAAGTCATGTTCAAAGTGCGAGATTGTTCTGACTGAGATTCTGAAACCGGTTGGTGCAACCGTAAAAGTTTTTGCGCTGTGATTCACATCCGGAGGCAAAACATTGACACCCATTGCCTTGCATTCACTAATGTAACTGATGACGTTGTCCTGGTTGTTGATGGAACCATTGAACAATGCAGCCATCAGCTGAACAGGATAATGCGCCTTAAGAAATGCAGTTTGATATGAAATCAAACCATAGGCAACACTGTGGGATTTGTTAAAACCGTAACCTGAAAAATAATTGATTGTGTCAAATATTTCATTAGCTTTTTCTTCCGGAGTACTGGATTTAGGACATTTTTCAACAAACTCTGGGTTTTTCAGGCAGCCTTCAACGAATTGTAGACGCTGTTCGGCCAGGACTTCCGGAGTCTTTTTTCCAATCGCACGACGTAACAAATCTGCCTGTCCCAGAGAAAATCCGGCAAGGACCTGCACGCCCTGAATGATTTGTTCCTGATAGACAAGTACACCGTATGTTTCCCGTAAAATATCCGTCATAAGTGGATGTGGATAAATAACTCTCTTTCGTCCATGTTTGCACTCAACATAATCCTTAACCATTCCGGAACCAAGAGGGCCCGGGCGGTAAAGTGCCAGAATTGCAACAATATCTCCAAAGACTGAGGGCTGCATGTTAGATACCAGTCGTTTCATACCTGACGATTCCAGCTGGAAAACTCCGATTGTATCTGCACGGCAGAATAAATCGAAAGTTAAGGAATCGTCCATGGGTATACTGGAGATGTCGATTGAGGCAGAATCCTGACGGCTTGTTTTGATCAGGTCAAGAGTATTGTCAATGGTGGAAAGGTTTTGCAAACCAAGGAAATCAAACTTTACTGCACCCTGGTCCTCTGCATATTTCATTGGATACATCGACTGCAGCACACCTTCTTTTCCAGTACAGACCGGCATCACTTCACGGATATCCTGATCCATGATAATCACTCCAGCAGCGTGGGTTCCCAAATGAGTGTTCAGGTCTTCCAGTTGCCGGCTGAACTTAATCAAACGCTGTTCATTTTCACTGCCTTCTGCAGCAAGCAGTGCCAGTTCAGGCACTTTAGCCAGCGCCTGATCAAGAGTGATATTCAAATCATTTGGAACAAGTTTTGCTATTTTATCTGCTTCAGAATATGGAAAATTCAGCACCCGCGCTACACCACGCACGACCGCTTTTGCTTTGAGTGAACCAAAAGTGGATATTTGGCATACATTTTTGTCTCCGTATTTTTCACGAACGTGCTCTATTACTTTTTCTCTGCCCTCTACATCAAAATCAATATCGAAATCCGGTAGGTTTACACGATATGGATTAAGGAATCTCTCAAAAAGCAGCCCGTAGCGAAGGGGATCAATATCCGTGATGAGTAAAGCATAAGCGACTAGTGAACCTGCTCCGGAACCCCTTCCGGGGCCAACCGAAACGCCGTTATCTTTTGCCCATTTTATAAATTCAGAAACAATCAAAAAGTAACCTGGAAATTCCATTTGAATGATTACCTCCAGTTCAAAACTTAAACGCTCAATATAAGGTTCCCGAAATTCCTCAAACGGAACCTCCGGAGCATAAAGTTCATAAAGTTTTACCAATCGGTTTTTCAATCCTTTTTCGGCATCTTCGCGTAGTCTTGAATCAAGAGTTTCAGATTCTCTTGTGGCAATTTGTGGCAGAAATATTTTTTTATTTTCCAGAGAGACATTGCATTGCTCTGCAATTATACTGGTATTATTCAATGCAGCCGATGGAAGTTCCGCAAATGCCGAGAGCATCTCTTCCGGACTTTTCAGGTAACGCTGACTTCCAAGTTGTTGAGGAACACCTTCATCTGTGACTCTGCGCTGCAGACCCATCAGCGAGAGAATATACTGTGCCTCAGCTTCTTCAGGAGTAAGATAAAGGCAGTCGTTTGTGCCGACGAGAGGAATATCGAGTTCATGTCCTAAACTTATTAACTGTTGGTTCAATTCCTGTTGTTCTGGAAGCCCTGTATTCTGTAGTTCAATATAATAACGGTTGCTAAAAACATCTCTGTACCAAAGCGCAACTCTATGTGCGTCATCCGGACGTCCGTCAAGAAAATGTTTGTTGATCTGTCCCTTCATTCCGCCGCTGAGGGCAATCAAACCCTCGTTATATTTTTCCAGCAGTTGATGATTGATGCAGGGGGCTCCCTTGACCTTACCTTCGGTGTAGCTGAGGCTCGCCAGAAAACCCAGATTGTGATAACCCAGCCGATTCTGACAAAGAAATTGAGTCTGTCCAAAGGAAGATTTTGCAGGTCCGGATTCGGTTAAAACCTCCTCAGGGTTATCTTCAATAACAGATGCACCCATTCCGATAATTGGCTTTAAGCCTTTTTCCTTCAAAGTGTGGAAAAATTCAACGGCACCAAACATGTTTCCATGATCGGTAACAGCACAGGATTCAAAACCATGTTTTTTGAGTGCAGTAACCAAATCTTTAATTCTGATTGCTCCCTCAAGCAGAGAATATTGCGTGTGAAGATGAAGGTGGGTGAACATTACTGTCTGAATCGTTTTTTGGAAGAGTGACCAGTATGCATCTTACATGAAATTAATTTTGCGGGCAAGATTCTTATAAGTATGTTGATTAGAATTTTGTTCATAAACAGGCTGTATTCATGTCATCAAATTTATGATTAATATCGACAATCTGAGACAGCATTACGATTTTTGAGTTGTCAACTCAGCCTGTTTGATGGACCCTTTTTCGCAGACAGGAATAGAAATTAATACTAAAAATAATATTTTTTCCTATTTTTTGATAAGACATAATTACTGATGTTAGAGTATTTCCGATCCAACAATCTTGAATACGCACTTTTGAAGTTAGCAGAACAACTCGTACTTTGCAGGCGGGTGGAACGGATTTTTATCCGGCCAACAAAAAAACATGTCAACAGATAACAATCTCCAGCATTTTGCTGAAGACATGCCACTGAGTAAAACTGCACTTGATTTGAGCTCAAACGGACAGGGATTAGGTTTGATCATTGTCGACGAGGTCAACGGTTTTGCCACCGTCGGCGCTGGAAATCTTGCTCCTCAAGTTCCCAATGAACAGGTATCAGTGATGGTTTCCGAAACTAATCGACTTGCGCATTCTTTCACTCAACAAGCTATGCTTGTGCTGGCATTTCTAGATACACACGATTCTGGTAAACAGGAGCCGCCTTATCCGCCGCATTGCGAACGCGGTACAGGCGAGGAGGATTTGGTTCCGGAACTAAAGTGGATTGAAAAAGAACCACAGGCAACTTTAGTAAGCAAAGACTGCATTAACGGTTTCATTAGTGCGTTTCAGCAGGATGGATCCAATGCAGTTATTGACTGGGTCAAGGATAATAATGTGGCTAACGTCCTGGTAGTTGGAATATGTACCGATATTTGTGTAATGGATTTTGTTTTTACACTGCTCTCAGCCCGCAATCATGGGATGCTTCCAAGTTTGAAAGAAGTGGTGGTTTATGACAAAGGCTGCTCTACTTACGACCTCCCCAGAAATGTTGTTGAGAGAATTCGACTACCACCCAGCTCCAGCCACCCTCAAGACGCAACTCATTACATTGGACTCTACTTTATGGCTTCACGAGGTGCGCAACTGGTTGAAAGTGTCCAAGAATAAAATTTTCTGCAACTCAAGCAATTTTACTTCAACTTGAATATTATTTGAAAAATTAACTCTCTACATCCGTACCAGTTTGCTCTTCGGATCATAAAACGCACGCAAAGAAGGTTTTGCACCGTACCGTACTCCGGCCACTTCAATTTCAAAAACACTTGATTCCAGAAATTCTTTGCTCACTCCATCCTCGTGTGATACATAACCCATTCCAAGACAAGTTCCAATGGTGTGACCGTACATTCCGGAAGTTAGATCACCAACGATTTTGTTATTACACCAAATCGGTTCATTGTGATAAAGCATCGGTTCCGGATTTTCCAGAGCAAACTGCACCAGACGTTTTTTCAAAACTCCGCTTTTTGTTTTGGACAATTCGTCTTTTTGACGCAGCAAGGCCTCCCGACCTATGAAACCTTCTGGTTTGTCAAACTTGACCGCAAAACCAAGTCCGGCTTCCAGTGGCGTGTCTTCGTCCACAATATCATGTCCCCAGTGCCGAAATGCTTTTTCCAAACGCAGGGAGTTGAGGGCATGCATTCCCGCCAGTTTCAAACCATGTTCGGTTCCAGCTGCAAGGATTTTATCGAAGATGTCCTGAGCAAATTCGGTTGGTGCATAAATTTCCCAGCCCAATTCACCAACGTAAGTCATACGTAAGGCCAGTGCTCTGGCGTAGCCGATTTCAATTTCCTGTGCATTGCCGAAAGGAAATGCCTCATTTGATAAATCGTCTGGAGTGAGTTTTGAAAGTAAATTTCGGGATTCCGGTCCCATCACGCTCAACACAGCATATCCGGAAGTTACATCCGTGACTGTCACATGTACCTCATCAGGAATATTTTTGTGCAGCCAGGCCAGATCACGGATTTGACTAGCCCCAGCCGTAACAACCAGAAAAACATTTTCATGTAAACGGGTTACCGTCAAGTCTGACTCAATACCGCCGCGTTCATTGAGCCACGATGTATAAACCGCTTTTCCAGATGGAACAGCGACATCATTGGCACAAATCCGATTGAGCACTTTTTCAGCATCACGTCCTTGCACCACAAATTTCGCGAAGGACGACATGTCGAACAGCGCTACTTTTTCCCGTGCCGCCTGATGCTCAGAGGCAGAGGCTTCAAACCAGTTTTGACGTGCGTAACTGTATTCGTATCGTGCTTCTGTTCTTTGTGGTGCAAACCAGTTGGCGCGTTCCCATCCACTCATCTCACCAAAACATGCACCAGTTTTTTCCAGACGATCATGTAGCACAGATTTGCGTACACCTCGGCTGGTTTCCGGCTGTCGAAAGGGCCAGTGCATGGCGTAAAGCAGGCCTAATGATTCTTCGGTGCGCTCCTTCAAATATTGTGAATTGCCCTGAAAAGAATGAAACCGGCGGATGTCTACATCCCATAAATCTATTGGCGGATAACTGTTTACGATCCATTCGGAAAGCACTTTGCCTGCACCTCCCGCAGATTGAATTCCGATTGAGTTGAGTCCGGCAGCGACATAAAAGTTTTTAAGTTCCGGAGCCTCCCCTAAGATATAGCGGTCGTCTGGAGTGAAACTTTCTGGACCGTTGAAAAAAGTGTGAATTCCTGCATCTTCCAGTTTTGGAATTCGATGCATTGCATTCAGCATCGCGGGTTCAAAATGCTCCCAATCTTCCTCAAACTGACCAAATGAAAAATCCTCCGGAATCGTGTTTAGTGGGCGCGGTTTTGATTTAGGTTCAAAGCAGCCAACCAGCATTTTTCCTGCATCTTCTTTTGCATAAATCCAGCTGCTTGGATCACGTAAAACCGGAAGAGTTGACGGCAGACCAATGTTTTCTGTGACTATATAAAAATGTTCTGCAGCATGCAGAGGTACATTTACGCCTGCCATTTTCCCAACGTGATGACCCCATAGTCCGGCACAATTAACCACAATTTCGGCAGAGATAGTTTTGAGTTCACTTGCTTCTCCACTACCGGGAGACGGGACCTCCACTTTGACTCCGGAAACCTGTCTCGCACCGGACGTTCCGGAATTTTTGGTTTCGATTTCGCAAACGCACATGTTTTCAAATATTTTTGCTCCACCCATTTTTGCTCCTTTTGCCAGCGCCTGAGTCACATCAATTGGATTTGTCTGTCCGTCTTTGGGCAAAAAAACAGCGCCGACCAGGTCATCAATATTTAAAAGCGGATATAATTCACGTGCTTCTCTAGGAGAAATAACCTCGACTTCCAGCCCAAAACATTTGGCCATCGAGGCTCCCCTTTTTAGTTCCTCAAAACGTCCGGCATCCGGAGCCACGCTGATGGAACCGTTTTGTTTAAAACCGGTGGCCTGTCCTGTTTCTTTTTCCAGAGTGGCATAAAGTTCACTGGTATACTGTGCAAGTTTTGTCATGTTTTTTGTGGCCCGCAATTGACCGACGAGTCCGGCTGCATGCCAGGTTGTTCCGCAGGTCAACTCTTTGCGTTCCAGCAAAACCACATCCTTCCAGCCCAGTTTTGTTAAATGATAAGCCACACTACAGCCAATTACTCCGCCGCCGATGATGACAACTTGTGCCTGTTTTGGTATAGATTCCATTTAGAGATTCCTAATAATATTTTTAAACAATGTAATAAATACAAATAAAGATGAATAAGTTTTACAGCTTCCTGCATGCATGGTCAACCACAAATTTGGTGTAACCAAAAAAGTTTTTTCACCATACTAATTCAGTTTAATTTCAAAATAAATTCCGTCTTGTTGCTCCAAATAATTCCTGCCATAATGATCACAAAATAAACATCAAAAATCAGCTTAATTTCCTGTCCTGAATATCCTCAGTCTTTTTTCATGTCCGAAGAAAAAGCAGATCAATTAGTCGTAATTGGCGCATCAGAACATAATCTGAAAAATGTAAGCCTTAATATTCCACGAGACTCACTGACAGTTTTTACTGGAGTCAGTGGTTCTGGAAAATCTTCACTGGCATTTGATACAATTTTCAAAGAAGGCCAGCGCCGTTTTGTTGAATCCCTTTCGGCCTATGCCCGTCAATTTCTGGGGCAAACTGATAAGCCTAAAGTCGAACACGTCGAAGGACTGAGTCCGACGATTTCTGTAGACCAGAAAACAGTCAACCGTAATCCACGTTCAACCGTTGGCACAATCACAGAAATTTACGATCATTATCGCCTGCTTTTTGCACGTTTGGGCAAGCCGCATTGTCCTGAATGCGGAACCCGCATCACCTCGCAAACTCCTGAACAAATCACCGATTATGCTTATGTGGATGCCCTAAATGAAGCCTGCATGATCCTGGCTCCGATGGTGCAGGAACGCAAAGGAGAATACCGCAAAGAACTAGAAGACTGGACCGCTGAGGGCTACGTTCGAGCCAGAATTGACGGAGAAGTCCGCAGGCTGGATGAGGATATCCGGCTTGCCCGCTACGAAAAACACTCCATTGAACTGGTTGTCGATCGACTTACAATTACTGCAGAAGAAAAAAGTCGGTTCACAGAAAGTGTAGAAAAAGCCCTGTTGCTGGGTAATGGGTTGGCTATTTTGCACTATGGTAAAAAAACTGCAGAAAATGACACAAAAAATCAGCTGGAGCAAAGCCCTGAAAAAGATCACTTGTTCAGTCAGTTGATGGCCTGTCCCAGCTGTCAAATTGCGCTGCCGGAAATGGAACCACGCTTATTTTCTTTTAACGCACCTCAAGGAGCATGTCTCTCGTGCAACGGAATCGGCCAGTTAAGTACATTTTCTGAAGAGAAACTCTGTGATCCAGAACTCTCAATTTCTGAAGGTGCAATCAAATGTTTTACTGAAAAGGGGAATTTACTATACACAAAAGTCGATCAGCGCCACGTCAACAGTTTAATGAATAATTTTGGAATCAACGACAAAACTTTGTGGAAAAATTTATCCGTTGAACATCGGCAGTTGATTTTATATGGAAACACTAAAATGAAGCTTGGCGTTTCCAATATTTTTCGGTTTCCCGCTCAGTTTCTCAATAAACTGGAGAAACAACAATGGGCCGGTTTCATTCCAATCCTGCAATTTGTTTTTCGTTTTGTAAAGGGTCCACTTGAAAAATTTCAGCACACTTCTGTTTGTCCGGACTGTGAAGGAAAGCGCCTCAACAAGATGGCACTTGCAGTACGACTGCACGGCCACAATATCAATAGTCTTTCCGGTGAATCAATTGAAGATTCGGTCAACTTTTTTGATAATTTAAAACTGACTGAAACTGAGAAAATAATAGGGCGGGACATTTTCAGAGAAATCCGGGACCGTCTGCATTTCCTGAACGATGTCGGTGTAGGTTATCTCTCACTTGAGCGTTCTGCAGCAACCTTGTCCGGCGGAGAAGGACAACGTATCCGGCTTGCTTCACAGCTTGGTGCAGGACTGCAGGGTGTGCTTTATGTACTCGATGAACCTTCAATTGGACTGCACCAGAGTGACAACAAAAAGCTGATTCGCACTTTAAAAAAATTACGTGACCGCGGAAACACTGTGCTGGTGGTTGAGCATGATGAGGAAACCATCGAATCTGCCGATCATTTAGTGGACATCGGTCCGACTGCAGGACAAGACGGCGGATACATCACAGCCCAGGGTTCCATTCAAAATATAATACAAGCACAGGAATCAATTACCGGACAATTCCTTTCCGGCAAAGAACAAATCGCCATTCCTGAAAAACGCCGTCGGCCTTCCGGGAAAACAATTACCATTAACGGTGCTAGTTTCAATAATTTAAACAATCTTGACTGTGAAATTCCACTTGGAATTTTTGTTGCTGTAGCAGGTGTTTCCGGTTCAGGTAAATCCTCGTTGATTGACGGTATTCTCAAAAAGGCCTTGAACTGCCATCTTAACCCTGGAAGCAAAGACGAACCCGGCCCACACGCAAAAATTTCTGGACTCGAAAATATAGATCGTGTGATTAAAATTGACCAGGCTCCAATTGGCCGCACCCCCCGCAGCAACCCAGCGACTTACACCAAGGTCCTTGACCCAATCCGTGATTTATTTGCCCTGATGCCTGAAGCAAAAGCTCGGGGTTATAAAAAAGGACGCTTCTCATTCAACGTCAAGGGCGGACGCTGCGAAGACTGTCAGGGTGCCGGTTTGAAAACGATAGAAATGCAGTTTTTGAGTGATGTGCAAATTCCTTGTGATACCTGCCGTGGGAAACGCTTCAATGCTGAAACTTTGCAGATATTTTATAAAAACCGTACAATTCACGATGTACTGGAAATGACGATTACAGAGGCGGAGAATTTCTTTTCTGCACTACCAAAAATCCACACAATTTTGCAAACTCTACTGGACGTTGGTCTTGGCTATGTAAAACTTGGGCAACCATCCACAACCCTCTCCGGAGGAGAGGCACAGCGTGTAAAAATTTCTTCAGAGTTAAAAAAAAGAGGGACTGGAAATACGATTTACATTCTTGACGAACCAACCACCGGCCTTCATTTTAAGGACATTCGTTTGTTGTTATCTTGCCTGAACCGTTTGGTTGATCAAGGCAACACTGTTTTAGTGATTGAGCATAATTTGGATGTGCTGAAAGTTGCCGATCATCTGATAGAGCTTGGACCGGGAGGTGGGAAATATGGAGGTGAACTGGTTTGCGAAGGAACTCCGGAAAATTTATCGGAGCAGATGACACTGACAGGAAAGTTTTTGAAAATAGTTTTGGGAAAAGGGGCTGAACAAAATAGTTTTAAAGAATCAAAAGAAAAAAGTGGCAAAGTTTCAGAGCTGCAAAATTTAAAAGTTTCAGCAACTGAAGCGATTGAAGAAGATCCAGCGAATTTTGAAAAAGTAAAAGTTTCAAAATCATACTCTCGTGACATTGTAATCAAGGGTGCTTCAAAAAATAATTTGCGGCATATAGATGTACGGATTCCAAACAATAAAATTACTGTGATAACCGGTGTTTCCGGTTCCGGCAAAACGAGTTTGGCCTTTGACACTATTTTTGCGGAAGGACAGGCCCGTTATCTCGAATCGCTTTCAACTTATGCACGTCGATTTCTGGGCCGTATGGATAAAGCACCGGTGGATTCGATTGACGGACTTTCTCCGGCAATTGCTATCAATCAAAAAGCAACTGGTCGTAATCCCCGTTCGACTGTTGCTACAACAACTGAAATCTATGATTATCTGCGTTTACTTTTTGCGCGTATCGGCAAGGCACATTGTCCAACAACTGGAAGGCCTTTGCTCGGCTACAGTCCAACCCGTGCGGCAGCCTTTTGTACAGAACATTTTGAAGGTGAACGGATTGAGTTGCTTGCACCTTTATTTTTACCAGGGTCGAGCAAAATTCTGTTGCTGGATCACCCCAAGCACTTGCCAAATGTGATCGACTCGTTGGAGCAGGAAGGATTTGTCCGGCTATATATAAATGGAGAAACAATTCGACTGGATGAATGGAAAGAAAACACTACAAAATATAAACTCAGTAAAAACACTACAGTCGATTTGGGAATTGACCGTTTACGTGTTAATCCGGAAGAACAAAAACGTCTGGCAGAAGCCATTGAAAATGCTTTCCAGCGTGGACATGGTTTGTTGAAAATTTGTTTGACGGATCTAAAACCGGGAGATCAGTTGAGTGAAAAATATGTATTTTTGTCTGAAACTCCGGCAAATGTGGAAAATGATGTGAGGCTTTCTTTTTTTCAGGAGGAAGAATTATCACCACGCATGTTTTCCTTCAACTCTCATGTGGGAGCATGTCCAACCTGTGATGGTTTGGGAGAGTTTCAGCGCATAAATAATCCTCAATGTCAAGATTGCGGAGGTGAACGTTTGAAAGCAGAATATCGTGCTGTGACAATAAATCAGCAAAACATCAGCCAATTTTGTCAACTTTCTGTCCCGGAAGCACGGCAGGAAATTGAAAGCTGGGTTCTCACCGAAAATCAGCGTACCGTTGCTGAACAGGCACTGGGAGAAATTTTAACACGTCTTAAATTTTTGGAAAATGTGGGGTTGGACTATTTGACGCTCGATCAAAAAGCATCCACACTTTCCGGAGGTGAGGCGCAGCGTATCCGGCTTGCCTCACAAATTGGTTCAGGATTGGTGGGCGTGACCTATGTTTTGGATGAACCAACTATTGGCCTGCATCCCCGTGATACTGCACGGCTCATCCGTACTCTGAAGCAATTACGGGATCTTGGAAACAGTGTGATCTTAGTCGAGCACGATTTGGACACGATCCGACAAGCCGACCATATTATTGATATTGGTCCGGGAGCAGGTCATTACGGCGGCAATGTTTCCGCTTTTGGAAGTCCACAGGAAATCTCAATCGAACACGATTCGCTGACTGCTCAATATATGAGAGGTGAAAAATTGATTCCTCTGCCGAAAAAATATCGTCCGTTTAATCCGGAGTATTTAATTTCTGTTACCGGAGCAGCAGCAAATAATTTAAAAAAACTGGATGTCAACTTTCCTCTCGGAATTTTTACGGTGGTGACAGGCGTTTCCGGTTCAGGAAAATCCTCACTTGTTGTCGATGTTCTGCAGCGAGCACTGGAAAAGGAAATAAATGGAAAGCTGATTAAACCAGGAACACACAAAAAAATTAGCGGAATAGCTCAACTTGAATCTATAATGGTTATCAACCAGGAAGCGATTGGGCGAACTCCGCGTTCAAATCCTGCAACTTATGCAAAAGTTCTTGAACCGATCCGCAACCTTTTTGCTTCAATGCCGGAAGCAAAACAACGCGGATTTTCCAAGCGTCGTTTTTCGTTTAACGCAAAAGAGGGGCGCTGTCCGGTATGTGACGGACAGGGTTTCCAATTGATTGAGATGCATTTTTTGTCAGATGTATGGGTCAAATGCGATCAGTGCAAAGGCAAGCGCTACAATCGTGAAACCCTGGCAGTGAAGTATAAAGGACATACTATTGCGGATGTTCTTGAAATGGAAATCAGCAAAGCAGTTGAATTATTTGTAGCACAACCGCGTATCAAGAGGATTCTCAAAACCTTGGAAGACGTTGGCTTGGGTTACATGAAATTGGGGCAGGCAGGAAATACTCTATCCGGAGGAGAAGCCCAGCGATTAAAATTAGCTGCAGAACTTGCTCGTCGTGCACATGGTCCTACTCTTTATATTTTGGACGAGCCTACTACCGGACTGCATATCGATGACGTGGCAAGGTTGCTTAAAATATTGCACAGCCTGGTGGATGAAGGTCACTCTGTGCTTGTCATTGAGCATAATTTAGAAGTGATCAAAACTGCAGACTGGCTGATTGATTTAGGGCCAGAAGGTGGAGAAAAGGGCGGCAGATTGGTCTTTGAAGGAACTCCTGAAAACTGCAGTAAAAATGAGCTAAGTTACACCGGTAAGTTTCTGGAAGCGTCTTTTTACTCCAATCCACAAAGCAAATCTAGGGATACTTGCCTCTGATCTTTTTTAACAGAGCTTATTTCCATCAAAAACTTTTAATAAAACTTTGAAGAATCAGAATGAACCAGACCGATAACAGTATCTGGTTTCAGATTTTTCTTTCAAAGCAAATTTGTTTTCAAGACTTCTTTCAATTGTTATAGTATTAGAGGCAAGTTTAGAATAACTTTTTGCTAAATACTGTTGAATAAATATTATAACCATGAACATTGATTCCATTAATTACACCTTAATTCTATATACCGCATTTTGTATTTTGCTGGGTATTTTTTTCTGCTGGTTCTATCAGAAAAAAATGATTTCTACTCAATCCCAGGAAATAGATGCACTTGGTGAATCACTAAATGAATTTCTGAAAAAATACGATATCATCCTGGCAGACAAGATAGAGCTTGATAAACAGTTTGCCATCTTAAAGCAGGATGCAAACAGAATTCCAGAAATTGAGGAAGAACTGAAAATTCAGCAAAAACAATTTTCCTCTCTGCAGGTCTTGAATGCTACTTTGGAAGAAAGACTGGAATCAAAGGAAAATGAATCGAGAGAAAAATTAAAATTTTTGGAAGAAGCAAAGGAACTGATGGGTACCGAGTTTGAAAATCTCTCAACGAAAATTTTTGAGACCAAATCCAAGCAGTTTACTGAAGTAAATAAAGACAGTATCCAGAATCTGCTTAATCCAATTCAGGCTAAAATGAAGGAGTTCCAGGAAAGGGTAGAAAAGTTTCACCTTGAAGATGTAGGCGGACGGGCGTCCATAAAAGCAGAATTTGAGCATTTTAAGGAAGTAAGCACAACTTTGAGCCAGGATGCACAAAACCTCACCACTGCTCTTACAGGTGACTCAAAACAACAAGGAGACTGGGGGGAAATGATCCTGGAGAAATGCTTGCAGAATGCAGGCTTGATTGAAGGAGAACACTACCAGAAACAAACTCAGATTAAAACGGATGACGGCACTCAACTGCGTCCGGATGTTATCATCAAGCTGCCAAACGATCGTATCCTGATTGCCGATTCCAAGGTCTCACTGAAAGCATATAACAACTACATGTCTGCAGATGATGAACAAAATCGGAAAGCCTACGCCAAAAAACATCTGCAGTCCGTGCGAAATCACATCCAGGGATTGTCTTCAAAAAATTACCAAGAGGGCTTTGGAGAATTTGGTTCGCCAGATTACGTAATGATGTTCATGCAGATTGAGCCGGCATATTCACTGGCGCAGTCCCTTGACAGCAACTTAACTTCTGATGCTTTTATAAAAAATATCATCATTGTCACTCCAGCAAGTTTAATGATGGCACTTCGGATTGTAAATCAACTCTGGCGACAGGAAAAGCAGGTGCAGAATGTGAAAGAAATTTTTGAAAGGGGCGGAAAATTATATGAAAAAATTTGTGGATTCTTGGAAGAATTTGAGAAAATTGGTGATAAAATTAAGGGTGCCCATGAGTCTTATGAAAATGCATATAATAAGTTGAGTGACGGAAGAGGTAACATGATTAGACAGGCAGAGATGCTCAAGAATCTGGGTGTGCAAACGACCAAGTCTATCCCCAGAGAGTTTAAAAAAGCTATTGAGGATTAAGCTAACGAAAACTAATATGAGCCTTTCTCTCTTAATTTTTAAAACTGACGATTATAAGATTACGAGCTTTGTGGAATCCATCCGGCAGGCACCTTATTTATCATAGAGGGTATCATTCCCAGTGTGACAGTCATCAATAACACCATTGTTCCTGAAAACAGCAATAAACCATCGTAACTGCTCATTGACTGTTCCAGCCAGATCCATGATTCATTAAAAACCTCCAGTTCAAGGGCTTGTCCGCTCAAAATACCCGAAAGCCCTGTTCCTCCACTATAAAGCGTAAACCAAAGTCCGGTAGCGAGGGATTTGTTTTCCGGAGGAATGAGGGCAAGTGTTTCTGAGGTCATTGCTATACTGGATGCAGCTTGAACCATTCCAAACAGAATCGTTAAAATTCCAACAACAATCCGGATTTCATCCGTAAACAGATTGCGACATAAAAAAAGAAGAAGAATGATTCCAAAGCCAAAATGGCAGCAAAGAAACACATACTTTGTACCAAAACGATCTATCATTCTGCCACCTAAAAAGAATCCTATTAATGCTCCTGCTACTAATAAATTTCCAATAAAAACAATCTCAACCGTTGACCACAGAAGCAAATCTTTTTCAATCAAATTGAAAATTTGTGGGCAGGCACCAGTGAAAAGAGTCAGTAAAAAACAATATGCACAAAACGGCAGATATCCAGGAATATTAAGAACTTTCAAAAAACTTATGCGGAATGACTCTTTTTTAACAGTACTTTTATCCAATTCAGGAATTTGCTGATAAGAAAATATTTTTAGCAGCATCAGAATTGTAATGACACCCAGAATCACCTGATACATTCTCAGGGTGGGATAAAGTTCCAGAATGTAAATCACTATTAATGTGAAGAGGACTCCAATAGATTGCCAAGTAAGTCTTAACTGTCCAAAAAAACGTCCCCTAATATTTTCTGGTATGATAGGGTGAAGCAGTGCAAACCAATTTCCCAAATTCATTGCTGAACCTATCCCAAAGACAACAATTCCAAATCCAACTGCCATTATTCTTAATGAGTCCGGTAAATAACTGATACCGATCAGCAGGGCAAAGCCAAAAAATGAAAACACCATCCCGATAATACCAATCCGTTTTTTACCAAATATATCTGAAAAATAGCTAAAAGGAATGATGACTAAAAATGTTGTTAACGGCAGGATTGATAATAAAATCAGAATAGTTGCGCTGGGAATTCCCAAATGGGAAAAGTAGGAAAGAAGTAAGCCGTTATTGAATGACAGATACGACATCCCTCCAAGAGATGCAGTAAGTAGGATCATACGAATAGCTTTTTTTGTTTCTAAATCAGACATTGCTTGATTGAACCGAATAAAGTTAAATAGAAGAGTTCATTTTGTGAAGCAGTATAACTGAAAAAATCATCAACTCTGATTTGAATCTTCAGCTGTTTTTTTGATAGAGGAAGAGACGATATGTTTTAAAATGGGTAAATTGTTCGCCGCTGGTACCGCCTGAAAGATATTTACGATTGGCCTGGGCAATTTTTTTTCGGAAGGCAAAACCAAAGAGTTTACTGAAACGGGGATAGTTGCTGGTCATATAATAGGCCACAATGTTCCAGGTTGGAACAATTACTTCTTGAATCAAATCCCGCATAATATCTAATGATGGAGCTGTTTCTTTTGTGATATCTATGTCCGTGATTTGGCTGAAAGGCAGAGCTTGCATATATTTTAGAAATCTCTCAATTTTGTGACCCCCACTGACTGGACTTTTACCTTCAACATCACGTTTAAAAAAATCACAAATTAGCAAATGGCCTTTTTGATTGAGTAGTACCTGGGTCTGTGCCATGGCCTTTTCCAGGAGCAAGTACTGAAAACTTTCGCTGCACAAAATCAGATCATAGTGCTTTTTTGTTTTCAGATCTTCATAGCGGCATTCAAATATTTCTACTCGTTCTCCGAGGCGCTCCCTCACATGTTTAGTTAAATTTGGACTGGGTGAGACACAATCCACCGAGTAACCTGCGTCGAGCAATTTTTCCGAAAATTTTCCGGAACCGCAACCGACATCCAAAATAGAATTTACTCCATCCGGAATATGTTTTAGCAACAAGTTGGCATAGTTTTCCTGCGCTTCTAACACATTTGCTGGATCCACACTTAATGCTTCCGGCCAGTATCCATAATGCAGGTAGTCAGTTTTATAAAAATGCCTGGCGAATGCCAACCCGATGTCGAGACCAACTTCTTTTAATTCAACTTTGTGCATGGGAAATTATTTATGGAGATTAAAAGAGAATATGGCTTGGGCTTTAAAGAGAGGAGAAGTAAAGATTGAAGAAGAGCAGCAGGTTCAAAGAGCTGTTCTTTGAGCCTGCAGCAGAAAACCAATTTAGTTTTGTCCTTCCATGTATTCAATCAGATCAATCAAGCGAGTGGAGTAACCCATTTCATTGTCATACCAGGAGACCAGTTTGAAAAATCTGTCATTCAAACCAATACCGGCTCCGGCATCATAAATAGATGAATAAGTACTGCCAATAAAATCACTTGAAACAACAGCCTCATCTGTGAAACCCAGGATACCTTTGAGTTTACCTTCTGAAGCAGCTTTCATTGAGGAATTTATTTCTTCGTAACTGGTAGATTTACTTAGTTTCACTGTCAAATCCACAACAGAAACATTCGGAGTAGGCACCCGAAAAGACATTCCAGTTAATTTTCCTGCTATTTCCGGAATACATAGTGCTACTGCTTTGGCTGCCCCAGTAGAAGCAGGAATGATGTTTTGTGTTCCACCACGTCCACCGCGCCAATCTTTTTTTGATGGACCGTCAACAGTTGGTTGAGTTGATGTCACAGAGTGAACAGTGGTCATCAAACCTTCTTCAATTCCATAATTATCCAGCACAACTTTTACAATTGGCGCCAGACAATTAGTGGTACAGGATGCATTGGAAACAATATTATCTGTACCTGGATCATATGTTTCATTGTTAACACCCATTACGAGGGTCTTGATTTCAGCCGACTTGGCAGGAGCAGAAATTACCACTTTTTTTGCTCCGGCATTCAAATGCTCTCTCGCTTTTTCACTGGTAGTAAACAATCCTGTAGATTCAATTACATAATCAATATTCATTTTGTTCCAGGGTAAATCTCCAGGATTTCTCTCAGACAGACACTCAATTGTTTTTCTGTCAACCACTAAACTGTCTTGTCCGGCCTGAACATCACCATCAAATCGTCCATGTGTCGAATCATATTTCAGTAAATAGGCTAAATTTTCAGAAGGTACCAAATCATTGATTGCCACAATTTCAACATTTTGATTTTTATTTGCTGCTCGGACTACCATTCTTCCAATTCGTCCGAATCCGTTTATTGCAATTCTAATTGTCATTTTTCTCCTTTATCTTTTATAGACGCAAACAATTTTTTCTCAGTATTATAGTAGTTCGTTCTGCTGCATTTGTCTAGCTGGGAATCCAGTAGACTAAGTCCTGAAGCTCAGTTTAAATTGCGGTTTTTTATTATTATATTCTCTCCATCTGCCATAATCATCCGTGTACATAAATTGATAAAAAGACCGTTCTCAACTAATCCAGGAATCATGTTCAGATGTTGCTCCAGCTGTTCTGGATGTTCAATCTTTCTAAAATTACAATCAACTATAAAATTCCCCTGATCAGTCATGCTTGGTTGTCCCTGCTTGAGTCGTAGTTCTGGATTCCCCTGAAGTGACTCCAGTTGATTAAAAACAAATTGCCAACCGAATGGAACAACTTCTACCGGCAAAGGAAAAGCACCCAACTGCTGTACCAACTTTGAACTACTGACAATAATGATTTCTTCTCTTGACGCAGAAGCAACGATCTTTTCACGGAGTAAGGCAGCACCTCCGCCTTTGATCATATTTAAGTTGGCATCAATTTCGTCTGCACCATCAATCGTTAAATCAATGGACATTGTTTCAGAGAAATCAATCAGAGGTATTCCTTCACTCTCTGCTAATATTTTAGTGGCATCTGAAGTTGGTATGCCCCGTATTGAAAGTCCATTACGGACAAGTTTACCAATTTTTTTAACAGCAAACTCTGTGGTGGAACCTGTCCCAAGGCCTACTATCATGCCATCTTGGACGTATTCACATGCAGCCTCAGCTGAACGTTGTTTTTCAGAAATCACAATATGCCCGTTGCATCAAATTTTCTGTTTTGGAAGTAAGAATAGTACGCAAGTTTTTAAACGTAGCATTTAAAAAAGGACGACAGGAAGAATTAAGGTTGTTTCTGGTAATCCTTGCACTTAGAATCAACTTTTTGTTGGGTATACTACGGATTATCTGAAGAAAAATGAACTTTACTTTGCATAACAAAGCCGATTCTAAACCCACTACAAAGTAATCTTTACTTTGTAGCGGGCTCCGATATTCTATTTCAGCTTTTAAGATGACAGGACTCAATTTATGCTCAAAATAAGCAGTCAATTTCAGGCCCTGTTATTCCAAAAACTGATGGCGAGTGTGTTCAAAATAATTCTGATATACCGCATTATTTATCACACCAAAACTGTCCAGCTCCATAGTACAGAACTGACAATTTTAACTCAAAGTGGAAAGTTTCAATGGAAGGAAGCATCCTTAACTATGAACCTTTATACAGTATTTTATGCTGCTTTCGGAATTTTTTCTTCGGCAACCAAATCTGCTGGTTTTTTGTTTTTCTCGGCTTCCGCGATTTCCCTTTCCATTGCAGCTCTTGCAGCTTCATCTGCTGCCTTACGCATTAAATCCGGGTCAATCACTCCTTCTCCAAGATCATAGTCCATGTTATCAAAGGCCTTAAATCCTGTGCCTGCCGGTATAAGTCGCCCGAGAATGACGTTTTCTTTCAAACCGCGGAAAGTGTCGTGTTTTCCTGCTAGGGAAGCGTCTGTCAGTACCTTTGTTGTATCTTGGAAAGAGGCTGCAGAAATAAATGAATTTGTACCTAATGATGCTTTTGTAATACCAAGCAATTTTGGTTTTGAACGAGCGGGACGCAACCCCTGTGCAGTTAACTCTCGATTTATACTATTCAGTTCCGAACGGCCAATTTCCTGGCCAACCAGCAAGCTTGATTCACCCGGATCTTCAACATAAGCTTTACGCAGCATTTGACGTACTATTACTTCAATATGTTTGTCGTTGATACTAACACCCTGAAGTCGATAAACTTGTTGGACCTCATCCACCAAATATTTTTGCAGAGCTTTTGAACCTTTAACTGCAAGAATATCATGTGGATTTGGCGAACCGTCAATTAGAGGATCACCTGCACGCACATACTCTCCCATGTGTACGGTGATATGACGACCGCGTGGAATAAGGTATTCTTTTGAATCGCCTTTTTTATCTTCAGGACGGATGCGGATTCGTTGCTTTTTCTTCACATCTACGTCAAATTCTACAATCCCGTCAATTTCAGTGATAATAGCCTGATCTTTTGGAACTCTCGCTTCAAAAAGTTCTGCAACTCTTGGCAATCCACCAGTAATATCCTTATTTCTGGCAAGTTCTCTTGGGATTTTTGCCAGAACATCTCCAGCATGTATCTCTACCCCATTTTCAACTACCAATTCAGATTTATTTGGTAACGCAAACTCCGTCGCAGTATTATTTTTTCGGATAATTGTTTTTTTCTTACTATCACAAATTGCAATTAATGGATGTTGTTCCAAACTTTGGGATTCATGAATTACTTTCCGTGAAACACCAGATACTTCATCGACTTGTTCCTTGAAAGTTTCACCCTCATTGATGTCTTTAAAATTGACGAATCCAGATACGTCTGTTATGATTGGAACGGAAAAGGGATCCCACTCTGCAATTAAATCACCTTGTTTAACTAGGTCACCTTCTTTTTTCAGGAGAGTTGAACCCATCGGCAAGGGGCGTCTTTCACGCTCTCTTTCGGTTTCAAGGTCAGCCAGGTTAGACGTAGCTATATTTTTGCTACCTTCAACAATCACTGCTTCCCCACGACGTCCAAGAACAACAAGATTACCTTCACGGTTCTTTACTTCCTTAAGGTCATCAAAGCGAAGAACTCCACTAAAACCTGCTTCCCATTTATTCTGTTCAGCCGAACGACTTGCAGTTCCACCTATATGAAAAGTACGCATTGTCAGCTGGGTTCCTGGTTCTCCAATACTTTGGGCGGCAATCACACCGACTGTTTCACCTAAATTGACCAAACCACCGTGGCATAAATCACGTCCATAACAATTACTGCAAACACCTTGTTCTGACATGCAGGTCAAAGGTGAGCGTAATTGTACTTTTTCAATCCTGGAATTTTCAATGACATCCCTATCTGACTCATCTATTAGAGTTCCGGCTGGAATCAGGATTTCATTTTCAACATTGGGATTGAGCACGTCATCAAGCAAAACACGTCCTAACATCCGGTCTCCAAGTGATTCAATTATCTCTCCGGACTCTATCAAAGCTGACATTTCGATGCCATCCAGAGTTCCACAATCATGCTCCAGTACAACACTGTCCTGTGAAACATCAACCAGGCGTCGAGTCAGGTATCCGGAATTCGCCGTTTTTAATGCAGTGTCAGCCAGTCCTTTGCGGGCACCATGTGTTGAAATAAAATACTCCAGCACGTTAAGCCCTTCGCGGAAATTTGCGTGAATTGGTGTTTCAATAATTTCACCTGAAGGTTTTGCCATCAAACCACGCATACCGGCTAACTGTTTCATTTGCTGATTACTACCCCGAGCTCCGGAATCTGCCATCATAAAAATTGAATTCACTTTATGAAAACCTTCTTCATCAATGATTTCTTCAGAAAGTCCGGCAGACATTTTTTCAGAAATTTTTTCTGTGGTCCGTGCCCAAATATCAATTACCTGGTTGTAGCGTTCTCCGTCAGTGATTAAACCATCCTGGTGCTGCATGTTGATTTTGTTGACATCTACTTGAGCATTTTTCAACTGAGTGGTCTTTTCTTTTGGAATCACCATATCATCCATGCTGATGGAAAAACCTGCCTTGGTTGCATATTGGTAACCTAAATCTTTCAGATCATCCAACATTTTTACTGATTTGACACTTCCTGCCTTTCTATATGACTCATCAACAAGTTCGGCCATTTGTTTTTTCTTAAGGTGTACATTGATTGATTTGAATGGAACCTCTTCTGGTATTACCATAGAAAGAATAATACGACCAACCGTGGTTTCCACAATTGGTTTGCTGGTAGATGTTTCTTGATTATTTTCTTCAGACAATATTTCCCCTAAGTGTTCCAAACGTACTTTTATTTTGGCATGTAAGTCCACACTGCCATGTTCAAAAGCAACTTGAACTTCTTCTCGACTGGAGAAAATTTTTCCTTCTCCAAGAGCACCTTCACGTTCTCTGGTAATCCAGTAAAGACCGAGCACCATATCCTGAGTTGGTGCCATCACAGGTTTTCCACTTGCCGGAGATAAAACATTATTGGTGGACATCATCAATATTTTTGCTTCCAGTTGTGCTTCCACAGAAAGTGGGACATGAACCGCCATTTGGTCACCGTCAAAGTCTGCATTGAATGCTGTACAAACAAGCGGATGCAGCTGGATCGCTTTCCCTTCAATCAAAATTGGTTCGAAAGCCTGAATACCAAGGCGGTGCAGGGTTGGCGCACGGTTCAGCAAAATGGGGTGTTCACGTACAACCTCTTCAAGGATGGCCCATACTTCCGGGGGATTTTCCTCAAGCACTTTCTTCGCATTTTTAATCGTGTGTATTTCTTGATAATCAATCAATTTGTGAAAAATGAATGGTTTGAAAAGTTCCAAAGCCATTTTTTTAGGTAAACCGCATTGATGAAGTTTTAGTTCCGGTCCAACCACAATCACAGTACGTCCGGAATAATCAACACGTTTACCAAGTAAATTTTGACGGAAACGTCCTTGTTTACCTTTGAGCATATCACTTATTGATTTTAGCGGCCTTTTATTTGAACCCACCATAGGACGGCCACGACGTCCATTATCGAAAAGGGCGTCTACAGATTCCTGTAACATTCTCTTTTCGTTTTTAACAATAATTCCAGGTGCACGTAATTCAATCAGTCTTTTGAGACGGTTGTTTCTGTGAATAACACGTCGATATAAATCATTGAGGTCACTTGTAGCAAAGCGTCCACCTTCTAGAGGAACCAATGGTCTCAGTTCCGGAGGAAGGACTGGTAAATTTTCTAAAATCATGGAGTCAACAGAATTTCCAGACTTCAGGAGTTTGCTGACCACAATGAGTCGTTTGGCAATCCTTTTGCGGCGTGTTTCAGAATTGACTTCACGCATATCAATCTTCAGCTGATTTTCCAGCTCGTCTAAATTGATCCTTCGCAAAAGCGTTTGCACGGCTTCTGCACCCATACCCAACTTCAAATCCGGATGATTATCTTCCAATTCCCGATATTGGTCTTCTTCCACCAGTTCCAGTTCTTCAAGTTCAGAATCTCCTGGTTCAAGAACGATATACGCATCAAAATAGAGTACCCGTTCTAAATCCCTTAGCATCATGTCAAGAAGGGTTGCAATACGACTTGGAACACCCTTGAGAAACCAGACGTGAGAAACAGGGCAAGCGAGTTTTATATTGCCCATACGATCGCGCCGCACCTTGGATTCAATAACTTCCACACCGCATTTTTCACAGGTTATCCCCCGGTGTTTCATGCGTTTGTATTTTCCGCAGATACATTCATAGTCATGTACAGGTCCAAATATTTTGCCGCAAAATAGTCCATCTCGTTCCGGCTTAAATGTCCTATAGTTGATTGTTTCGGAGGTTCGGACTTCTCCATGAGACCAGGATGTCACTTCATCGGCAGTGGCAATTCTGATCCGTATCGCGGAGTAATTTTTAGGATTCACTGCAATTTCAAACAAATCTCTGAGTGCCATGTTTAGTTGCTGGTTTATTGGTTATAGGGTTTTGATTGAGAAATTATGCTGTAACTTCTGCCGTATCGATTTCTTCATTTGACTCTTCAGATACTGCTTTCGATATTTTTTCTTCAGCTTTATTCCCTGTTACTTCTTCTGATGCCGGAGAAGACTCTATTCCTTCCTGGATTATTTCCTTTTCCTCTTCTTCCTCTTCTTCCTCTGACTTTTGGAGTAGTTCAACGTTCAGGCACAAGCTTTTCAGTTCACTGATAAGAACTTTGAATGATTCCGGAATACCTGGTTCCAATTGATGCCGACCTTTGACAATCGATTCATAAATTTTGTTCCTGCCAAGAACGTCATCAGACTTTACAGTCAGCAATTCCTGCAGTGTGTAAGCTGCCCCATAAGCTTCCAAAGCCCAAACCTCCATTTCACCAAAACGCTGGCCGCCGAATTGAGCTTTACCGCCTAATGGTTGTTGAGTAACCAAAGAATAAGGTCCAATGGAACGGGCATGTATTTTTTCATCAACCAGGTGATGCAGCTTCAGTATGTATGCATAACCGACTGTCACTTTCTGACTGAATCGTTCACCGGTCATTCCATCATAAAGCCAGACTTGTCCGGATTTTGATAATCCTGCCATTTCTGACATGCTATGAATATCAGACTCTTTTGCTCCATCAAAAACCGGAGTAGACATATGTATTCCGGGTTTGTACTTTTGAACAAACTCCATAAATATTTGATCATCCATTGAATCAAAATGTTTTTGGGCTACCGGACATTCATAAACATTTTTCAGGAAACTCCGAATTTGCTTTACAGGATTATTTTTCTCAAGAAATTCCTCTATCTTTTTACCAAGTCCTTTTGCGACACCCCCAAGCTGTGTTTCAAGTACCTGCCCAACGTTCATTCGGGAGGGAACTCCAAGAGGATTTAAGACTATGTCAACAGTTGAGCCGTCTTCCATAAAAGGCATATTTTCAACAGGCTGAATGGTTGAAACAACGCCTTTGTTACCATGGCGTCCTGCCATTTTGTCGCCAACAGAAAGCTTCCTTTTTATGGCAATAAATACTTTTATCATGCGAATCACTCCAGGAGGAAGGTCATCTCCCTTGGAAACTTTTTCACAACGATCCTGATAAACATTTTCCAGTAAATACATTTGCTGAAGAGCATTCCGTACAAATGTTCCGACTTTCAGGTTAATATTCTTGTCAGTAACTTGAATACCGTCAGCAGATTTTAATGGAATTTTGTGAAGAATTTCCTCACTAATTTTATTACCTTTTTTTACCAGGATCTCTCCCTGAATGGAAAGTACATCACTAGACAGAGGTTTTTTTTCTGCAACAGATAATATTCTATTCACCAAGTTGCTGTGCACTATGCGGATTTCATCATGGTGGTCTTTTTCATAGCTGCTTAAAAGCTCCTGTTCAATTTGCCTAGTACGTTCATCACGTTCAACACCTTCACGGTTAAATACCACAACATTAGTCACTACACCGTCAACTCCCTGTGGAACACGCAGTGAAGTGTCCCGAACATCACCAGCTTTTTCACCAAATATTGCTCGAAGCAGTTTTTCTTCCGGATTGAGTTGTGTTTCACCTTTTGGAGTCACTTTTCCAACCAGGATTTCATTTGAACTAACGCTTGTTCCAACTGCAATAATGCCACTTTCATCAAGGTTCTTGAGTGCTTCTTCACTCACATTTGGGAGATCTCGAGTGATCTCTTCTTTTCCTAATTTTGTATCACGGGCAACTGTATCAAGAACATCAATATGAACTGATGTAAAAG
>Ga0233427_10000948_pt1 | contig 33904 bp, 46 predicted proteins | sample SI_118_April2016_5_FD_179885 | JGI IMG/M metagenome (GOLD analysis project Ga0233427, IMG submission 179885) | Seawater microbial communities from Saanich Inlet, British Columbia, Canada - SI_118_April2016_100_MG | ecosystem: Environmental > Aquatic > Marine > Inlet | place: Canada: British...
TCATACAAAAATGTGGATATCATAATTACCTAGAATGCATTTAATACCCATCATACATTTATCAAATTATGAAATTTTCAGAGGAACAAGTCAAAGAAATTGTCAGTTTAAAAGAAAGTTTGATAGAGCAAATAGATAGGCATCAAGAATCTATGGAAATGTTAGAGAAAAATATAACAGTATTAGATTTATTCTTAAAAGATTCTAGTTTTACAAAAGCTTCTCAATTAGAAACAAAAAAAGTAGTCAGTCAGGATGATTCAAAAACAGTAGTGAATCAAGATGATTCAAAAAATGAAGTAAAACCTGAAGAAAATTCAATTCCAATTAAAAGAGGAAATGATGGCAAAATCATTGCCAATGCATTCATCACGCCAGAACAAGTTTCCATAATTTTAGATAATGAAATTATAATTAATGCAGATACACCTCCTTTCAAATCATTTTTCTTAGATAGAATTATTGGTGAAATGAAGAAAAAAGATTCCATAGAAGCTGAAAATGGAAAAATTCAGAAAGAATCTATCATAGATTATATAATAAATAAAAATGGCTCAGACATAAGAGAAATAATTATCAGAAACTATAGACAAAAAGAAAGAGTGAATGAATTAATCAATACAGCAGGCTGGTCATTAACACGAATGCTTGAAAATATCAATAAGTGATAATATGGATAAAATTGTAGTTTTAGATTTTGGATCACAGTATAGTCATTTGATTTGTAGAAGAATCAGAGAATTTTCTGTATATGCAGAACTTGTTCCTTTTGATATTAGTTATGAAGAATTACAAAAACTTAATCCAAAAGGAGTAATTTTTTCTGGAGGTCCATCAAGTGTGTACAGTTCAGATGCTCCAGTTCCAGAAAATAAAATTTATGAGATGGGTTTACCATTACTTGGAATTTGCTATGGACATCAATTAATTGTGAATAAATTTGGAGGTAAGGTAAAAAGAGCAAACAAAGAATATGGTTCTTCTTTACTAACAATTGATAGTGACAAAGATCTTCTAAATGATGTTGGTGAATCAGTTAGAGCATGGATGAGTCATGGTGATGAAGCAGAAGAAATTCCACCAGGATTTCAAATCATTGGACATACGGAAGGTGCCAAAGCCGCTGCAATTGCATCAGAAGAAAAATCAGTTTACGGAATACAATTTCATCCTGAAGTAGTACACACAGAACAAGGTACTGAAATTCTCAAAAATTTTGTATTAAAAGTATGTAAAGCAAAACAAGATTGGAGTATGGAGGGATTCATAGACACTGCTGTAGAAAAAATTTCAAAAATTGAAGGAAATGTACTTTGTGGTGTAAGTGGAGGAATCGATTCTACTGTAGTAGCATTACTCATTCACAAAGCAATTGGAGATAGACTCAAGTGTGTTTTTGTAAACAATGGTTTGTTAAGATTAAATGAAGAAATTGAAGTTGAAGATATGTTCAAAAATAATTTTAATGTGAATTTTACCTCAGTTGATGCATCAGAAAAATTTCTAGGTAAACTCAAGGGAATAGAGGATCCAGAAAAGAAGAGGATGATTATAGGTGAAGAATTTGTTCATGTTTTTACTGAATTTGCTGAAAAAAGTGGACCTTTCAAATGGTTAGCTCAAGGCACGTTATATCCAGACGTGATTGAAAGTGGAGTTTCAAAAGGTCCAGCAGCCGTTATAAAATCACATCATAATGTTGGAGGATTACCTGATTGGTTAAATTTAGAAATTTTAGAACCAGTAAGAGAACTTTACAAAGATGAAGTAAGAGAAATTGCAAAAATTCTAAAAGTTCCAGAAAAACTTTTCATGAGACATCCATTCCCAGGTCCAGGACTTGCAGTAAGAATTATTGGAGAAGTTACGCCAAAAAAACTACAAATTTCTAAAATAGCAAGTAAGATTGTTGAAGATGAATTGATCAATGCTGGATTGTACAGTAAAGTATGGCAAGCATATGCAGCAGTAGGTGATGATAGAGCAGTGGGTGTTGTTGGAGATGAACGAAGATATGGAAACATAGTAATGATAAGAGTTGTAGATTCAATTGATGCAATGACTGCTGATTGGACTAGATTACCACATGGATTATTAGAAAAAATGAGTAATAGAATAACAAATGAAATTGAAGATGTAACTTGGGTAACTTACACTATTTCAAGTAAACCGCCTGCAACCATAGAACCTCAGTAGATGATAATTATGGAATATGAGAAAATATGTGATGAAATTTTAGAATGTGATGAAAAAATTAGATATGTAGCTGTTTATGATTTTGGAGAGCTTTACGAAAAAACAAAACCAGGATTAAACAATTATCTATCAAAAGAAGAAACCGAAATATCCTTATCTCAAGCAGTATACAGATGGTCTACACGTAAAAAAACTGCAGATAAAATTGGAAAACCAATTTTTGCATTTGCAAAATATGAAAAAATTTATCGCATAACAATATCAATTAGGGGTGCAGGATTAATTCTAATTAGTACAGAATTAGAAATTGATATTATGGGAACAATTGAAAAAATTTTAAAAATCAGAGATAAATACTCCCAATAATTTTCTAGTTGTATGAATTTTCACGTATTTGATACATATGTTAAGTCAAAAGAAGGTCATACTATGCATTTTGATGTAATTACAGACAATAATGATGTGAAGAAAGCAATTTCATTTGCAAAAGAATGGCTAAAAATAATTAATGAAGAATCTAGTAAAGTGACAACAGAGGAATGTAAATTTTGTCATACGCAATCAGTTCCAGAAGATGTTGAAATAGAAATAATGACAAATGGATATTTTATTTCAAAATTGGAAGGATGTCCTAAATAATTACGTAAGAAATGCAGCACCATATACCCCTGAAGAATCACCCAACTTATTTTTAATAATTGGGGTTTCAACTAGATCTGAAAAGACTTTTTCATATACAGACTCTTTGCCATCAGTATACAAAAAATCAATGTTTGATAATCCACCACCAAGGACAATTACATCAGGATCTAAAATATCGATAACATTAGCAAGACCATATCCAAAATTTTCTAGAAATTCATATCTCCATCTTGTACTCACATCATGATTAGAATTAGAGAGAATTTCAGGAAGAGTTTGTGATTTTCCAGTTAATTCCGTCCATTGTTTTTCTAAGGATGGGCCACTGATATAGGTCTCAACACATCCAAGTTTACCACAATAACAAGGATTTCCGTTACGATGTAAAGTATGATGTCCCCATTCACCACTGATATTTGTTCTGCCAGAATGAAGTTTTCCATCAATTACAATTCCACCCCCTACGCCAGTTCCCATAATCACACCAAAGACCAATCCAAATTCTTTAGCTGCACCCAATTGAGATTCAGCCATTGTAAAACAATTAGCATCATTTTCCACAGATATTTTTTTTCCTAAATTTTTTTCTAGATCTTCTTTGAATGGTTTTCCTATCAAACATTGTGTATTACTATTTTTAATTAAACCAGTTTGTTTAGAAATAGAGCCAGGAGTACAAACACCTAAAGAAAAATCAGCTATATCTTTAGACAATTCTGAAACTAAAGAGGATATCGAGTGAATAATTTCAAGATAGTCATCTTGGGGGGTTTTGATTCTTTTTCGTTCTAAAACATTGAGATGTTCATCAAGTAGGATAGATTCTGTTTTAGTACCACCAAGATCTACACCAAGTTTGTACAACAATAATTTATGGAAATTTGTATGCTTAAGTTTTGATTATCCCATTGGAGGCATACCGCCGCCAGGAGCACCTGATGTAGCAATAACATCATCTATTCTAAGAATCATGCATGCTGCTTCTGTTGCAGATTTTATAATTTGTTCTTTAACTGCAATTGGTTCTACAACATCAATAGATAGCATATCGGCAATCTTTGTATTTCTAGCATCAATACCAGTCCATTTTTGACCTTGATTCTGTTTTGCTCTTAGAGTTGCCATAGTATCAATTGGATCCATTCCTGCATTTTCAGCAATGGTTAATGGGATAATTTCTAATGCTTCAGCATATTTTTTAATTGCCAATTGTTCTCTTCCATCAAAATTATCTGCCCATTCTTTGAGTCGTGCAGCTGCAAATGCTTCCGGTGCACCGCCACCTGCAACAATTTCTGGTTTTTCAATTACATCTTTTACAACCATAAGTGAATCATGAATTGAACGATCAACCTCATCGATTACTCTTTGAGAACCACCACGAATTAGCATTGTAACGGATTGTGGATGTTTACAACCTTCAATGAATACCCATTTATCAGATTCTACTTTCTTTTGTTGAGCTAAATCTGCTGCACCAAGATCTTGTTCAGTTAAATCATCCAAGTTACTAATTACACGTCCACCTGTAGCTTTTGCAAGTTTAATCATATCACTTTCTTTAACACGTCGAACTGCCATAATTCCATGTTTTGCAAGATAGTGTTGTGCGATATCATCAATTCCCTTTTGACAAATTAAAACATTAGTTCCAATATCATGCAATTTATCAACCATTGTTTTTAACATTCTATTTTCTTCTTCCAAGAACATTTGCATTTGTGTAGGATCAGTGATTCTAATTTCTGCACTCATTTCAGTTTTTTCAATTTCTAATGCAGAATTAATTAATGCAATTTTTGCTTTTTCAATTTTAGTAGGCATTCCACTATGAACAATTTCTTTATCTAAAACAATTCCTTTGATAATTTCTGTATCTTGAATTGAACCGCCAGTTTTCTTTTCAACTTTGATATTTTCAAGATCAACAAAATAATCATCACCTTTCTTTGTTGCGATACTTAAAACTGCATCAACAACAACTTTTGATAAAATACCACTATCTTCAGAAATTAGTTTTGATTGCATGCTTGTTACAGCAATTTTAAGAAGGGATTCTCGATCATCTGGTTTAATTTTCTTTGATAATTCTGAATAAATTTCAAGAGTTTTTTCGCCAGCTGCTTGAAAACCATCAACAATAATTGAAGCATGAACGTCTTTTTTTAGAAGATCTTGTGCTTTAGCTAATAATGTTCCTCCAAATACAACAGAAGATGTAGTACCATCTCCAACTTCATTATCTACAGTTTTAGAAATTTCAACGATCATTTTGGCTGCTGGATGTTGAACATCAATTTCTTTTAGAATTGTTGCACCATCGTTTGTAATAGTAACATCACCTAGAGAATCAACTAACATTTTATCAAGACCACGTGGTCCGAGACTACTTTTAACTAAATCAGCAACTAGTTTTGCGGCTGCAATATTATTTTCTTGTGCATCTTTGCCTTTTTGTTGTAAAGCACTTTCTTTTAGAACTAAAACAGGTCCATTTGGTCCTTGTTGAATTGATGCCATATAGATTCAAATTCAATCGACTAAATCCCCCTTTTTAACATTGCTTAGTTGATCGGTGAAATGTAGCTTCTTTTTTTCACATCAACAATTCCACTTGAAAGAATTCGAACAGAAGGTAATGCCAAAAAAGGTAAGAATAAAGGAATCAAATGAGGTCTAGAAAATTTACATCCAGAATCTATAATGGAATTGTTGATTTTTTCAAAATTTGATGATACATTCTCAAAAGAATCAGTTGAAACAATGCCTGCAAATGATAAAGGTAAGGATGCAAGTATTTTTCCAGATTTTACCACCACAATTCCACCTTGATTTTTGATTAAATGATTAGATGCTATTGCCATATCAGAATCATTAGAACCAATAACGATCAAATCATTTTCATGAAAACTCCAAGTTGAAGCAAATGCACCTATATCTGCTCCAAAATTTTCAAGAAATCCGATAGAATGTCTATTTGTTCCATGAATTCTATCAAACGCTGCAACTTTCCATACATCAGAGTTCATGGATGCAGATACAACACCATCTTTTGATTGGAGTTCAGATGAACCAATCTTAGTGATAATTTCAGTTTGCATGTAGATGGTGTTTGCAAGAACATTTTTCTTTTTTGATTTTATAAGAAAATCATTTTTTGAGAAATTTTTTAGTTTAACTGTTTTTTTAATCCATGGTGGTATTGATTTTTTCTTTATTGGCGATACAAAATTTCCATTTGAAATGATAAGTTTTCCACCAACAAAAACTTTGTTTGGTCTAAAAGATTTTAAATCATCAAAAATTAAAATATCTGCTAATTTTCCAGGTACAATACCACCAAGATCTTTTCCCATATTATAATAATCAAAATTATTCTTTGACGCCATAGTAATTGCATCTATTGGTTTTAAACCATGTTTGATTGATTCTCTAATACAATGATCAATATGACCAAATTTTGTAATATCTGTTGGATCAAGACCATCAGAACAAAACATTAAACGATTAAGATATGTTCCATGAGATAAAACACGAGGAATAATTTCCTTCAAGTCACGTCGTATAGAGCCTTCTCTAATCATTATCCACATTCCAAGACGTAGTCGTTCTAGTACTTGATCAAAATTTATCGGTTCATGACATGATAAAATACCAGATGCAACATAAGCATTAAGTTTTTTTTCACTTGCACCTGCAGTATGTCCATTAATTATACAATCACATTCTAACATTGATGAGAGAGATTTCATAGTATTAGGTTCACGAAGTGTAACTTTAGTCCATGAGAAAACTTCCCCCAAACCAAGCACGTGTGGATGTTTTACAGCAGTTTTTTCTTGTGATAGTGTAAGAGATTTACTATTGCTGAATTTTGCATCAACTGGAAGACCTCCAGGAACTACTTGAAAAATCCTAATGGGTAGATTTTCTCCAAGTTTAAGAAATTCTTGAAAGCCTTTGTAACCTGCAACGCTTACAACATCAATTGGATCTGAGAAAAGAGAAGTAACTCCACAAAGAAGTGCTTTTTTTGCAAATTCAGAAGGTAACACAAACTGATCAATATGTAAATGAGGATCTGCAAAACCAGGACCGACGTATTTATTTTTAACATCAATGACTTTTGTTTTTGAACCAAGTGTATGAGTAGCGTCAGGACCAACGTAAGCTATCCTATCTTTAGATATTGCAATCTGTATTTTTGGAATTATTTCTCGCGTGTAAACGGACAATAAAGTACAATTTTTTAAAACAAGATCTGCCTTTTTGTCACCCATCGATACAGAATTTAGAGAAGAGATCGAATGGGCTAGGCTCGAAGTCACGTCTTTTAATTAGATTTTGAACCTATTATAGATTCAATGCTTAAATTACGGTTGAAGAGGTTTTGTTGATATGAACATTCCCAAGGTGATCAGAAAGTACTGTGCAAAATGTAAAACACATACTGAACAAAAGGTCTCCATTTACAAGGCTGGAAAAAGACGTGGTTCTGCAAGGGGTGAACGTAGACATGCTGAACGTAAACATGGATACGGTGGACAAAAATTCCCAAAACTAGCAAAACCAGCTAAAGTTACAAAGAAAGTTACTCCTATTATGACATGTACTGTATGTAAAAAGAAATACAATAAACCAGGCATTAGAATTAAGAAATTTGAGTTGATAGCAGCATGAAGAAAGACCATATCGAAATTCCAAAACCTTCTAGTAAGTTCCAGAAAGTTAACTGTGATGAATGTGGGGAATTACAAATAATTTATTCTCATGCATCAACACAAATTGCTTGTAATTCATGCGGAAACACCATTTCAGAACCAACTGGATCTAAAGCAAAAATAAATGGTAAAATTTCAGGTAGTGCCGAGTAAATCATAATCTTCTTTTGTATTTAGATTAAATCCAATTCTTTTATCATCAATAATAATATAATTTTCATTAATGTTTTCAAGTGAATTAATTTTTTTTGAATTGATCAATGAAATACCGGTATAATGACATAGTTGGTTTGAAAAAGTTATAGATAATTTAGAGTCCACACCAATTGAAGTTAAAAATTTGTTAGTAACAAGAATACTAGTCCAGGTTTTTTGAGAATCATAATAATTTACAATTTTTTCTATAATTTCTGTATCTAATAACGGCAGATCTCCAGAGACAACTAAAACATCATCATCAATAATTTTTAGTATGGAGTTTAGATCTTCCACATAACCAATACCAAGTGTATCAAAAGTTTCAATATTTTTTTCTTGAAGAAGTTTTTTTGTTTTAGGGGAATTGGAACTAGTGATTGCTAATATTTTTGAAAAATAATTTAAATTAGTTAATGAATCAATTACATCAAGTATTACATATTTTTTGTGTTTGAGTAATAATTTTTCAGAATTTAAATTCATTCTTGTACCTTTCCCACCAGCCATTACAATACCAATCATATCGATACAAACACCATCAATGAAGCTAATCTTGTAAGTTCATTTGTGGCACCAAGAACATCTCCAGTAATACCACCAAAACTACGAGTAGATAATGCTAAGAGAAATAGGGTTAAAGTGAAAGTTACTCCCAACATTACTAATCCAGTAGTTTCACCAATCATAATTACTGGAATAATCATAATAACAAATGCTGCAGCAAGTTTTTTCTTATCTTTCATAATTTGTACAAAGGGGGAATTTGAGCCTAGAGAAGCAGAAGTTCCCAAACTTGCCATCAATACCATTGAGAATTTAGCTAAAATTTCACTAATCAAAATTGCCTTAAACAAATCAAATCCAGTTGTAAGAGAAATTGTGATAATTAATCCAACAAGATACAAAACAATTCCAACTATACCAGCAGATCCAGTAGATAGATCTTTCATTGCTTTAATTTTTTTATCTCTATTTCCTTTTACCATGAGACCATCAGCAAAATCAGCTAAACCATCTGCATGATGTATACCAGTTACAATAGCAATGGATGCAACCACTAACAAGCTAACTAACAAAGGATCTAAAAACAAAGACAGTCCAAAACCAAATGAACCAATTAAAAGTCCAATTACAATTCCAACAATAGGAAAGATATACATGTATTTTGCAATATTTTCTAAAGTTGCATTTGATGATGGGAAAATAGTTAGAAATGAAAATACAGAACCAATTTCTTTAAACATGAATCCACCATCCTGCAAAATATAAAATAATAATAATTGGAATAGTTATTATTCCAAGGAAAAGAAGGGAGCTAATTTTCATTATTGCAATTGCAGATTTAACATGTTTTTTTGTCAATGTTGATTCCACATCGCCCAGATTGTAATGATTTAATTTTTCAAATTTTGTTTCAAGTGCTCCTGCAAGTGCTGCCATCGGATATCCAGCATTAGGACTAGCAGTTTTTTTGCCATCACGCATCATTATTTTGTAAGAATCTTTCCAATTATGTTGTAAGAAAGCAGAGGAAATAATCATCATTAATCCTGTAAGCCTAGAGGGAATGTAGTTTAATACAGTATCACAGGTTGCAGCAAACCATCCTATATTTTTGAAGATATCAGTTTTGTATCCAATCATAGAATCGGCAGTATTGATCACCCTATACACAAATGCTCCAGGCAACCCAAATAATGCATAATAGAAGAGGGGTCCTGTAATTCCATCAACCGTATTTTCACTAACACTCTCAAGTACGCCTGAAATGATATGATTTTTGTCTAAATTTTGAGTATTTCTTTTTACAATCATAGAGAGATTTGTTCGTGCCAAATCTAAATTATCATCGTCTAAAGAATCCATTACGGCTAAGGCATAACGTTCCATACCTCTAATTGCAATTGTACTCTTTAGTAAAATCGCTCCAATAATTATTGAAATAAGAATGGTCATCCAATCAGTTGTCAGTAATGAAATTCCAACATCTAAAATAAAAAGTGATAGTACAACAATCATCGAAGTAATTATAATTATAGATACACCACCTAATTTTTCAACATAATTATTTTGATTTTTTATCATTGGGGTAAACTTTGCAATAATTTTTCCAATCCATGCAGTTGGATGATATTTATTCTTAGGATCACCAAAGGCAAAATCCAGAATTATTGCAAATATAGTAATCGAGATAGATTCTAAAATCATTTTATCATCATCTCAATTGTTTTAAGATCTAAATTGAGTTTTACAGTTTTTGCTAAACTGTCTAATTCTTTATCAATTTTAGAAATATTATTTTTAGTCCAAGTAATTTCTTTAGGATTACAATTTAGTGAATCTTCTTCAGGAATATTCATTTTCATCATTGGGATAGTTCCCAAAACAGGAATTTTTGTAATTTGTTTTAGTTTCTTAAATCCAGGTTTTAATACATCAATATCTCCACGAAATTTATTAAATACAAATCCTTTAACTAATTTATGATATTTTTTCTCGATTAAAGCCATAGTTCCAACTAAACTTGCAAAAGAGCCTCCTTTGTCAATATCAGTTACCAATAAAACAGATGCATTTGATTTTTGTGCAATTTGCATATTTGCAATATCATATTTTTGTAAATTAATTTCAGCGGGAGATCCTGCACCTTCTAATATTACTAAATCATACTTTTTTTTAAGTCGTGATAACGAATTAGTTGCAGCTTTGATTCCTTTTGATTTTACAAATTTTTCATAGTAATCTTTGGCATACATTTTTTTGTAACGCTTGCCATCAAGGTAAACCAGACTATAGTAATTCCCCAATGGTTTGAGCATTATGGGATTAAGATCTGGTGTGATTGGGCATCTAGCAGCTATTGCTTGTATTGCTTGAGCACGAGATATTTCAAAATTAGGCGTAGAATAGCCAAAATTTGACATATTTTGTGATTTGAATGGGGCTACACTGTATCCCTTATCTGAAAATATTCTACACAATGCTGCAACTAGAGTTGTTTTACCAGCACCAGAAGTGGTTCCTTGAACCATTAAAGATTTCATGAGATTTTCTCCAATACTTTAACTAGTTTTAGATTATCTTTATGAGATTTTATTGCAATTCTAATAAAATGATTATTTAATCCACGAAAATTTTTACAATCTCTAATCAAAATTTTGTGTTTTAATAATTTCTTTTGTAATTTTGTAGAATCTTGTTTTATTTTTATTAAAATAAAATTAGTTGAAGAGTCATAACATTCAAAATTTGGAATATTATCAATATGACTTTTAAGAAAATTAAATTCTTTTTTAATTATAGATTTTGATTTTGTGATATGGGATGTATTTTTGATTGCAACGATTCCAGCCTCTTGAGCTAAAGTATTGACACTCCAAGGTATTTTTATTTTTTTTAAAATATCTATAATTTGTTTTGATGCTGCAGCATACCCAATTCGAATTCCAGCTAATCCAAATGATTTAGTAAGTGATCTCAAAACAAAAAGATTGTCATATTTTTTTACTAAATTTAATACTGATTGATTTGATTTTGGAACCAATTCAATAAAACATTCATCAATGAATACAAACGAGGATTTATGTTTAGCAGACAAAATAATTTTTGTTAATTGATTTTTTGATAAAAGGGTTCCAGTAGGATTATTAGGATTACAAATGAATACACATCCATTTCTAGGAATTTTAGATATGAAGGAATCAAAGTTTTCTGCAATATTCATTGTTTTAAAAAAAGTTATTTTGCAATTGGCAAGTTTTGATGCAGATTCATATTCCTCAAAAGTTGGTACAGGAATCAAAACCTGTTTTTTTGATAAAAATGAACTACAAAAATTGTAAATTATTTCAATAGCACCATTACCAACAATCAAATTAGATTCTGATATTCCAGTGTATTTTTTGAGACCAGATATTAAATCAGTTGAATGCAAATCAGGATAATCTTTCATCGAAGATAATTTTGTTTTCAATACAGATTTGACAGATGGTGGCATTCCAATAGGACTGATATTTGAACTAAAATCCACAATGCTAGGATCTCTATTACCTGCAGAGAATTTACCTCCATGAATTACAGGGTTATGTGTTGCAATAGCATTTTTTGTCCGTATTTTCACAGTAAAAAATAGGAATAGGCGATATAGTATCTTTTGGTAGTCTGAAAAACGATTATTAATTGAAGGCGATCAATTATTAAATTATGGATAAAAAAAGAGTTGCAATCATAGGAGTAACAGGTGCGGTTGGACAAGAATTTGTTCAATCATTAAAGGATCACCCATGGTTTGAAGTAACTCAAATTGCAGCCTCTGAGCGTTCAGCAGATAAAAAATACCTAGATGCAATCAAAGATGCCAGCGGCATTATTGCATGGGATGTTGGAGGAGAAATTCCAGAATATATCAAATCAATGACTGTCAAAAAAATTGATGATCTTGATGTTTCACAATTAGATTTAGTATTTTCAGCAGTAGAATCAGTAGCTGCCAGAGATATTGAAACTAAAATGGCTGCAGATTTACCAGTAATTTCTACTAGTTCTGCTTATAGGTATGAAGAAGATGTGCCGATTCTAATTCCAGGAATTAATGATGAGCAAACTGAACTACTTGAAGTTCAAAAGAAAAATAGAAATTGGAAAGGATGGATAGCTCCATTACCAAATTGTACTACGACAGGTTTAGCTATTACACTTAAACCATTACTAGAAAAATATGGTGCAAAGAAAGTTATGATGACTTCAATGCAAGCAATTTCAGGAGGAGGGAAATCAGGTGTATCTGCAATGGGTATCACAGATAACATAATTCCATACATTCCAAAAGAAGAAGAAAAAGTGAGAATTGAAACAAGAAAAATTCTAGGTAAATTAAAAGATGGTAAAATTGAAGATGCTGATATCAAAATAAGTTGTACATGTACTAGAGTTCCCGTAATTGATGGACATACTGAATCTGTTTTTGTTGAAACATCAAAAGATGTAGATCCATTAAAAGCAAAAGATACCTATAATCAATGTAACAATGAAATTTCTGTATTAGGATTACCATCAGCTCCAGAAAAATATTATGCATTTCACGAAGATCCAACCAGACCTCAACCTAGAATGGAAAGAACCGTTGGAGATGGAATGACTACAACAATAGGAAGAGTTGAAAAGGAAGAGTTGTTTGATCATGGATTAAAATACATGTTATTTTCTCATAACAAAAAAATGGGTTCAGCAAAAGGTGCAGTATTACTAGCAGAGATGTTATACAAAAAAGGCAAGATTTAGATTATTTTTTGTAATTTTTACAATAATAACTTTATAAGATCCAAAAATCTAAAACGACTCAGGTGTTTTAGATGGTAAAAGTAGATGATTTAGACTTGCAAATTTTGTCAGAATTATCAAATGATGCCTCAATTTCAGTTCCACGTTTATCAAAAAAAATCGATGTTAACTCATCAGTAGTATATTCTAGAATTAAAAGATTAATCAAACGAAAATTAATTGAAAGATTTACAATTGTTGTAAATGATGCTGAACTGGGATATGACGTTAAAGCTTTAACAGGAATTAATATGGATACAAAAAAACGTGATCATATCATTAAAGAATTATTCAAAATAGATGGAGTAAGAGAAGTTGCAGAGGTTACAGGTAGATTTGACATATTGGTTACCATGTATTCAAAATCATTGGATCAAATGCATAAAATGGTCTCAGAGAAAATTGGTAGAATTGAAGGAATTCAATCTTCAGAATCATTTATCGAGATGAAATCACAAACAAAAGCAATGCCATATATGCCGTCAAAAGGTAATGACTAGAATTGCAGAAACAAAAATCAGAATCCAAAATTGCAATATATTATGAATTAACAAAACCAAAAATTTGGTATTTACTGGTGTTTACTGCATTTGGTGCAGCACTAACAGCATCCCATGTATACAATATAGAAATTTCTCCAGTAACATGGATACTAATGTTATTTTCAGTTGCTGCAGGTTCAGCAGCTGCTAATACTTTGACAAATTATCATGATAGAGATATTGATGCCATAATGGAGAGAACAAAAGATAGACCACTCCCATCAAAAAGAATTTTCCCAGCAGTGAAAGCAAGAAATTTTGGATTAGTATTAGCAGGTATTTCATTAGGACTGGCATTTGGGATTTCTTTTACAACTACAATAGAACAAGGCATATGGGCAACAACATTCATTGCATTTGGATTAGTAAACAATATTCTAGTTTATTCTTATGGATTAAAACGAAGATCAAGAACGAATATTATTTTAGGTGGATTATGTGGAGGTTCACCTCCAATGATTGGATGGGTTGCTGTAACAATGACAGATTTATGGACTATGGGTCTTGCAATGGCAGGACTGGTATTCATATGGATTCCAATGCACATTTGGGCATTGACACTACACTTCAAAGATGATTACAATAAAGTGAATGTACCAATGCTTACAGCAGTGCAATCTGAAAAAACATCAGCAAGGGCAATTGCAGGTTCAACTGTTGTAATGGTATTATTTTCAATTGCTCCATTTTTCATCACAACAGAAACAGGAGAAGAAATGGTTAGTGATGTGTATCTATGGACTGCAATTGCATCAGGTGCATTAATGATAGGATTATCAATTTGGGTCATATTCAAACCAATAGAACAAGCAGCATGGACTTTGTTTAAATTCTCCAGTCCATATTTGGCAGTATTATTCATTGCATTAATGGTTGATTCTGCATTATAACAAACTACTATTCTTATCAAGATTGTTGAGTTCTTTAGTAATTTCAGAATGTTTTTCAACTAAAGATTCCAATTCCTTTTGTAATTCAACAGAATTCCACTTTGAACTAATCAAAGAAGATAATTTTGCAACAATGCTCCATTGATGGTTATTTTGATCATCAATCAATTCTAAGAATCGTTTTCCTTTTTCATCATCATCCATATTTTTCTAAAATCATGCAATGATAAAAATCTAATAGTAGGTAATTATATTATTTCAAAGTTTTATTAACAAACAGGGATTATTTTTCCTATTGCAGTGTAGTATTTCTGAATGTAAATTAAAGTCTGTAGAAACAGTAAAAATTAGTTTTCGAGAAACACGAAATTTATGTAAAGAACATCTTAAATCATTTTCAAATAAAGATAAAGAATATTCCCTAAAATTCACTAAAGCATCAAAAATGTAATAAATTCAAATAGATTTTTTGTGTTTATAGTTGTTGAAAGATTTAACACATACTATTTTTAAAATATTGTATGGCTGTAAAGAAAAAAAAGATCACAAAAAAGAAAATCGTTAAAAAAACAACATCTAAGCCTAAAAAACAAGTAAAATCATCAACAAAAAAACCTGAATTTGATAAAGCATGGAAAGAATACAATTCAGCCTTAAACGGTTGGAAAGAATCTCTTGCACAATGGCAAAAAGCCACAAATGAAACTTTGATGACATATCATGATGCATGTCAAAAAGCAATAGAAACAGATGCTGAATTATTAAAAAAAGTGAGTTCTAGTTGGGAAAACACATGGGAAGAAATTGGTCCTGAATATATCAAACAGCAAACCAACATGTTTGAAAATATTTTCAAAGAAACTAACATTGAATCTGTAAAAAAATTTAACACTCAATGGGAACGATTCCTCAAATCATCAGGAGATGATTCAATTACAGCATATCAAGAAGCCATTAAAAAATTCAACCAAGCATGGCAATCAGGACAAATGTAGACTCATCACATTTCAAATAAATTTCATGGAAGAAATAAGATTATAATTAGATTAAAAAAACCAATTACAAATGGAGATTTTGGTAGAACCATGGAAAAAATTAATCATTCATGAAGTAATTGAATACAAATTTGATGACTGGGTAAAACAAATAGCATTCAGTACACGATCATCAGGAGGTGCAATCCCTACAATGCAATGGACTAATGGAATTGTTTTTTCCCCTGCAAATTTTCCAACAACAAATGCTACAGTTGATGAGCAATTGAAAGGAATTCTACATTGGTCATCAGTATCTTTTGCAATAAAAGAAAAATTTGAGAAGCAGATAGTTATAGAAAATGCCACCATAAATTTAGTAGATGTAAGTGTAAATGAGATTTTTAAAGAATTATCAACAAGTTTGAAAACACGTTCAAAATATTCAAATCCAGAGTTTGACAGTAACTAATGGATATTGAAGGAAGAATAAAAAATTGTGAGATTTTTTCAAAACAGATTAAGCAATATGATCCCGATCCATTTTATGTAAATCATTTTTTTGGAAAATTCATTGATTCTGTAAATGGTGTTTTTGACGGGATTTTTGAAGAGGCAGATAGAGATTTTGGATTATTTATCACTAAAAAAATATCAGAGAATGAATTTAGAGAAAAATCAAAAAAGAAAGACGATCAGAGTGCAATTAAATTTTTAGAATGGTATTCAATAAAATTTATGCAAGAACATGCAAATCCATATCCGAATGTGATCAAGGAAATTTGTCAATTTAAAAATAAATTCAATAAATTGCCAGAAATTAAAATTATGATCAGAGCAGTAGATAGATACAAAGGGGATGTTAATCAACAAATCAAAGTAAATCTAAGTTCGGATAAATTACGATCAAAAGAAGAATTAGATATTGAAATCAAAAGACAATTACCAATATTTTTAGAAATCATAAATTACAAAAGGAATAAAGAAAATGAACCTAACGTAAAGAATAATCAAATTATTGCTTCAGCATTTTTAGATATTGGTGAACATATTGATATTGAAATTTCATACGCATCTGAAATTTACATACCTGTAATGAAACGGTTAGTTGAAGAATCAAGAATAAAAATTAAAGAATTAACAACATGGAAATAATTTAAAACTTAAAATAATTATTTTTTACATTAAAATAAAAAAAGAAGTTTTCTCTCAATTTAACCAATTATTGGAATTTTGGCCACATTGAACTCCAAGTTTCAGTGAATTTCTTCATCATTTCACCATATGCATTCATCTGTTCTAATCCAGATGAGCTTAGAGTTTTTTGCCAATTCTCAACAAATTGTTTGAATGTTGAAGCATTAGTGTCATTGAGAGCTTTTTGCCAATTTTCTCCAAAATCTTTGAATGAATTCATTCCTGCATCAGTCATAGCTTTTTGCCAATTTTCTCCAAACAATTTCATTGTTTCACTACTAGATTCTACAGATGCTTTTTCCCAAACATCATTGAATTTAGATTGCATATCATTGCTAGAATTCTGAATTTGTTCAAAAAGAGATTTCCAATTTTCAAGAGATTTTGTGTATTCTTGCCACAAAGAATCCCATTCAAGGTTTTTTTCTTGTTCAGACATTAACTAAAGATTATTCTCATTATTCTTAAATTGATCCATGAAAATGAGGAATACTATTTTTGACGATTTTTCAATCGTTTTTCCATTCTAATTTTACCTTCTTCAAATTTTACTCGATCTTCATCGGTTTTAAGAGACAATTTAGCTACATGAATGGGTTTACCATTTTTGTCAAGAGCCACAAACGTAACAAAAGCAGTTCCAGTAATAGTTTTAATTCCAGTTAGGATATCCTCAGCTTCCCCTCTCACTTCAATTTCCATTGATGAATTATGAACATAGTTTATTCTGGCATTGAGATGAAGTACATTACCAACAAAAACAGGTTTTAGAAAATTAACACTATCCATACATACTGTAACTGCATTTGACTGAGAATGTCTCTGAGCTACAATTCCTGCAACCATATCGATATGTTTTAGGATTTCACCTCCAAACACATTTCCTGCAGGATTTGCATCCGAAGGGAACATTCTGACAATTACTTCTGCATGAGATTCAGAAGGACTTTTTTCTTGAATTTGTGAATTTTCTGATGTCATTTTTAATCTAAATAAATTGAAAATCCATCCAATTTAATTTAATCAGTTGATTTTGATTATTTGAAATATTTTTCTAACTTAATTTTATCAATTTTAGGGATTTTTGCCAATTCAAATCCTTCTGGACGTTTAGAAGTAGATCTTGTTGCATCAATACCTATTTTTGCAGTTTGTAATTTCTTTTGATCACTAGAAGGATCAAGACTAGAACCACGAATATTTTTGAGAATAACCAAATCTTTGTCTGCCTGGAATCGTGTAGCCATAGCATATTCCACAGATTCTGCATTATTAGGATCAATATCTTCATCGACTACAGTTACTTGTTTTAATGAACGGTGTGATTCAAATGTTTTTTTAATTATTTTTTTAGGATCAGATTCACTTTTCTTTTTAATTTGCACTACTGCATGTAACCAGTTACATCCACCATTAGTCATCGAAACTTGTTGTGTTTGAGAAAAAGTTTTCTTTAGTTCTCCATTTAATTTTGATTCAATTGGCATTCCCATTAGTAATCGATGTTCTGAGTATCCAGATAAAACATCATGGAAAATAGGATTATTTCTAAAATAAAGATTTTCAAGTTCAAAGACAGGCTGAATTCTTTTATGATCATATGTTTGAAGCATTTCTACCATCCATTCAGGATGTGTTTTATCACGAAGAATTTTTCCCTCCATGACAATTTCAGAACCAGATGGAACATTCAAACCTGTAAAAGGAAGTTTTGCTAAAGTAAGTTTTCCACCTAAAAGAGAATTTGCAATATCAATTTCATCTTTTCCCCATTCAGCTTGATATGCACCTGCAATAGAAATGGCAGGATGAACTCCTACAGTTATTGCAATTTTCAAATCTTCATCATGTTCTTTTGCATCCATAAAACATCTATGCAAATGACGGCCTTCTACCATCCTTATAGAAAAATGAGTTTTGTCAATTGGCATCATTCTATGAAAAGAAGAGTTTTGTTTCCCTGTTTCAGGATTTTTGGCATAAGCAATTGATGATGTAATAAATGGTCCAGATTCTTTCTCAAAATGACTAACAATAGGCATAGAAAAAATATTTTTTGATTTATTTTCCATGAATTTTCCCGAAGAAATAATTTTTGGGCGTTTTGCTTTTTTTATTGCAGAGATTACTTTTTCATGAATATTATCTTCTGTTCCTCCAACTGCAAGTGCAAATCTTTTCCTAGTTCCAACTAAATTGGCAACTAATCGAAAATCACTTTCTTTGATATTTTCAAATAAGACTGCATCTAAACCGTCAACTTTTGCAGTAACCCCTGCAATTTCATATTTTGTAGAAACTTTAGTTTTTACAGTTTTGAGTTCTTTATTTTTTTTAATTTGTGAAATATAATTTCTTAAATCACTCATTCTCAATCATCCCCATAATTTCAGTCATTAAGCCTTTTGCAGTACTAGGAGATAATTCTTTTTGGATAAAGGTAGAAACCAAGGTAATGCCTCTCATTCTAGTACTAATTTGTTCAGATACAAGTTTCAAAAAAAGAGATTCAGTTCTGGAAGGAATGATAGTAGTAGTAACGGGACTAGGTCCAGTAGCTAAAGAGACAACCATAGATCCAATTTTATTAGATCCTTCAGTCACAGAAATAAAAAATCCATTTTCAAATTTTTGGATTTGTAAAGAAAAATTTCGGCTCTCCAAACATACGGTTTTTTGAAAAAATCCGTTTGGAGAGTTCAATAAGCTATGAACAAGTCTTATGCTTTTATTGCTATTGATTCATTTTTCATGGAAGCATCAACAATTGGATTCTTTTTACAATTTTTCTCGTGTTTATCTGTATAAACAAATAATTTTTCACAGAATTGGCAAGCAGTTTTTTCTTTACCTTTTGCTGATAATTTGGACTTAGTTGCTTTAGCTTTTGTAGATTTGGCTTTTGATTTTGTTTTAGCTTTGATAGTTACTTCTTCAACTTCTGGTTGAGTATCTGCAACTGCTTGGGCTTCAATAGAATCAGCTTCAACTCTAGCACGTAATTTTGCTTTGTATTTTAGATTACGTGGTTTTGTTCTTAATCTATAACCACAACATGGACACCAAAGTCCCTCCCATTTGATGAATATTTCGCAAATTTGACATCGACGTTGTCCAGAAGCATATCTTCCGGTTCCAACAGGCTTTTGAGCCTTATATCGTACACAAATTCCTTTACAAGTCATCTTAGTGTTGTATATAGAATTCATAACTATATAAGCATGGATCGATGAAATTTATAGAAATTCAATGAAAAAGATGAAATAATTTTATAAAAATTACCGATCAATGATATAGTTTCAAAAAAAAAACTCAAAATCTTCAATAAATATGTATAGTTTTTTTGATTTCAATTTTTTGAAAAACTGACACCTGTCAATATAGTTGTTTGACAAAAAATTTCAGTTTTTTTAAAAAAACACAAAGGAAATTCAAAATAATAATTAAACTTTCATTACTGATCTTCTAAAATAAAGAGTAAAAGTAATCAAAGTACAATATTTCAAGAAGTTTTTGGATTTAATTTATGAGTTGAATACTTATGCATTCAAGACAGTAGACACAACATGTTTTACTGCTTCATCAAAATTGGAATCAATTTTTGATTTGAGTTCAGATAATTGTTCTTCTCCACCCTGACTAATTTTAGCAGATTCAGCAGTTGCTTTTTCCTTTGAGGCATTAATAATCACTTCAGCCTCTTTTGTAGCCATTTCACGAGTTTTTTCTAATAAAGAATCAATTTCAGATAATGCCTTGACATTAAGCTGTTTTTTCATATCACCTGCTTTGCTGTTTAAAGAATCTAAATCATCTTCTAAAGCATTCAAAGATTTGATAATACCAGTTACTTTAGATTCAGCCATACTCATTATACCAAAAATATAGGAAATCCATTACTTAAATCATTCATTTTTTACCAATTTGTAGGCATGAAATCAAAAAATGCCTTATTATGCAGAAGTGAGGTTCAAAATTGCTTTTGCCAGATCGCCTTTAGCATCTTCTAAAGCAGTTCTAGCCTTTTCTTCATCAACACCAGACTGTAAACTAACGAGTTGAATATCTTCTTCAGAAAAGATCGGAACTTCTAATTCTCTTTCTTCGTAACTATCTGCAGTAACGGTAAAAATAGAATTATCTTTTGCTTTCATTTCAGTGACAGATGGTTTATTGATAATTATCTCTTTTTTATCTGTCTTAATTATAACCTCTTGAACATTTGAGAGCTCATTCATATCAAGTCCCATCTTATCCATCATTCTTCGCATTTCACGATTTCCTCCACGCATCATGGTTCTTTTTCCTCGTTACGACTTTTTAAACTATCTCTAACCTTTATGGCTACACCTTGATTGAAATCATAAATCATATCATGAGACAAAATAGCCTTGCCAACTGCAATAACTTTATTCTTGAATAAAACTGGGGTATCAGCAGAAATTTGCACATTTTTTCCACATCGTACAACATGTTTACAAAATACAGATCTGCCACTCATTACAAATGGTGCAGCATCTTCATTCACTACAACACAGTTTTCTTTGAAGGATTTACTTTTTAATAATATTTGAGCAAAATGAGTACTAATCGCTAATCCGCCATCAATTCTTAAAGTACACAATAATTTGCCTTTGTGAGATACAGTTCTAATCCTTCCAGTCTTTCGTGAAAAAACAATTTCTAAATCTTTTGGTAAATATTGTGACACTCCATCTCCAAACAATGCATCAATAGAATGCTCAAGTTTTAGAATATGGTCCATATGTAAAATACAATATATTCTAAATATTAGTTAAATGTTAAACCAGATATCATATCTATAACTATATAGAATAGATTTTTTCCCTTTAGATTATGGAAGAAGGGGGAGAAACAAGAAAAATACAATTTACTGGAAAATCATCATATATTATTTCACTACCAAAACAATGGATTGTGGATTTAGGTCTCAAACAAGGAGATCAGATTAAAATCATTAGGAAAGGATCATCAACATTAGAACTATACCCGCCTAAATTCGAATCACGTATCCAAAAAAAAGAAGATGCAACAATTGAAATTAGATCAGAAGAAGATGCGTCATCTATTGTCAGAAAATTAATTTCGTTGTATTTTTTGGGATACAAGACAATTCATGTAAAACCAAAAGATGGTAGATTGAGCCCAAATCAAAGGAATACTGTGAAAGAAGCAGTAAAACGAATGCTAATGGGTTCTGAAATTATTTCAGATTCAATTAATGGAATCACAGTACAGGTTCTTGTAAATTTACTAGAACTATCAGTAGATGGGGCATTCAAACGAATGCTTCACCTAGCTGAATCCATGTCAAGTGATGCTATTTTATCAGTAAAAGAAAACAATTCAGAACTGGCTCAAGAAGTAATCAATACAGATGATGAGGTAGATAGATTTGGATTTTATATAATTCGTCAGTTAAAAATTGCAATACAAAATGAACATATGCTCAAAGAGATGGGTTTTAGAAATGCTAGAAATTGTCTAGGATATAGATTAATTGTTAAAAATATAGAGAGAGTGGGAGATCATGCATCATTTATTGCCAAAGATGTCATGGAATTCAAAAAATCAATTAAAAAAGAAATTTTAGAAAAATTGGAAGATATGAATAAATTTTGTTTGTCAGTGTTAAATGATTCATGTTTAGCATTATTTACAGAAGATTATTCTAAAGCTGAAAATACAATCAGAAAAGCAGATGAAATAACAAAATATGAAAAAAAAGTAAGAGATGTATCAAAATCATTAAAAAATGAAGAAGAAATTTACAGAGTTAAAAGAATGACAGAAAATATCAAAAGAGTTTCAGAATACGCCAGTGATATTGCAGAAATGGTACTAAACATGAATATAGAAAAAACATTGAAAAAAACATAATTCATCAAAACAGGTAGAATCTTTAACGTGAATTATAGTAAAATATTGAATTAAAATGGATACAGCAATTTTAATCACGTATGATAAAGAAGATGCAATTAATGAAGCCAAAGGGTTGTGTGATGCTGCAGGATATCAAGTAATTCACACAATCACGCAAAATTATCTTCAAAAACCAAAGTATGGAATTAGTGGGGGAGTATTAGAACAATTAGAGGAAATATCAGGAAAATTAAGACCGGATGTCATCATATTTGATGAAATTCTAAAACCAAGTCAAAATTATAATCTTGCCACAGTATTACACAGAGAAGTATTAGATAGAGAAGCATTAATTCTTGAGATTTTTGAAAGTAGAGCTTCAAGTGCTGAATCAAAATTACAGGTAAAATTAGCACAGTTAAGATATGAAATGGCAAGAGCTAAAGAGAAAGTTAGACTTGCAAATTTGGGTGAACAGCCTGGATTTATGGGAATAGGAAAATTCGAAGTTGATGTGTACTATAATGATATCAAACATAGAATGAAAACAATAAGATCCAAGCTTGAAAAAGCTGGAAAGCAAAGAGAACTTCATAGGCAAGGAAGAAAAAGAATGGGATTCAAAACAATATCACTTGCAGGATATACTTCTGCAGGAAAAACTACATTGTTTAACAAAACAACAGGTGAAACAAGAACTCAGAGTAAAGAATTGTTTACAACTCTTACCACAACTACACGAAGATTAATGATTAATCAAGAGCCATTTTTAATTGCAGATACTGTTGGTTTTATCAGTAAATTACCGGCATACATGATTGACGCATTCAAATCTACATTAGAAGAATTGATACATACTGATGTCATTATTTTAGTAATTGATATTAGTGATTCAGTTTCTGAATTGAAGAAAAAATTTTCTAGTTGTATGAGAACATTAAATGAATTAAATGTAAAACTAGACAAAGTAGTTTATGCTCTAAATAAATCAGATTTGTTAAAGAATGAAGAAGTTGAACGAAGAATTGAATTTCTTAATTTAACAGAAAATGAAAAATTAATTTCAGTTTCTGCAAAAACTGGAAAAAATATTACTGAATTAAAAGAATTAATCAAAGGAATTATAGAAAATCAGGGTTTTCATAAACCAAAAAATAATGCATGGGAAGGAGTTGAAAAAACATTTGGTAATTGAGGTGGTTAGAATTGGACAACGTCTAGTAAGAGATGATAGAGTAACAACACATGTTGCACTTGTTTCCAGAGGATTTGGTGCTGAACGGATTTACATGACTGAAATAAATCCAGAAATCAAGGATACTATTAAAAAAATCAACAATACCTGGGGAGGTAATTTTGAGGTAGAGTTTATTGAAAAATGGAAAACGATTGTAAAAAAGAAAAAAGATGACGGGTTCAAAATTGTTCATCTTTCAATGTATGGTGAAAGTATTAATGATGTTCAAGAGAAAATTCGAAACGAAAAAGATTTGTTGATTGTTGTAGGTGCTGAAAAAGTTCCAAGAGAAATTTATGAGTTAGCAGATTATAATGTTGGAGTTGGAAGTCAACCTCATTCAGAGATTAGTGCTTTGGCAATACTATTAGATCGAATTCAAAAAGGAGAACAATTTGAAAAAGTATTTTCAAATGCAAAAAGGAAGATCGTACCCACAAAAAAGGGTAAAAATGTACAAGTAAAAGAGACAAGGGATTAATAATAGAAAATTGGAGTGATTTGAGTTGGTAGATAAATACGAAGATCCTTTTGTTAGAATTGCTTCAATGATTGGAGGAGACGAATACCTCAAAGTAGCAAGATCATTGTTAAAAGCTGAAGATGCAACTGACGAAGAAATTGCAAGTTCTACAGGTCTTAGAATCAACATGGTAAGAAAAGTATTGTATGATCTATTTGGAAAATCACTAATTACAGGGATTAGAGTGAAAGATGAAAGAAAAGGATGGTTTGTTTACAGATGGAGAACCAGAAGAGAAGAGGTTGAACATTTTATTGAAAATCAAAAAAAGAAAATTACAGAAAGGTTACAACAAAGATTAGATTTTGAAAATTTTGGGGACTTTTATCATTGTGGAAATGAAGACTGTCCAAGAGTAACTTTTGAAGATTCACTTGAAGGGATGTTCAAATGTCCATCGTGTGGAAATGTTTTGAATCTAAAAAAGAATGATAAATCTAAAAAAGCATATGGGAAAAAAGTGGATGAAATTAAAAAAGATATGCAACAAATATTCTAATTAAAGTCAAGTACAAGGCCAATAATTTAAAAATTAAGTCACTAAATTAAATAGGAGAAATTTGTGGGAAAATCCTTGAGTCAAATATCTACAGTAAATCCAGCTACAGGTGAAGAAATTACAAAATTTACACCAATGGATAAAAATCAAGTATTTGATTTAGTAAAAAAAGCAAAAAGAGCATATCCTGAATGGAAAAAAGATTATGAGAAACGTAGAAGTTACATTTACAATTTAGTAGAATATCTTAAAAAAAATAAAACAAATCTTGCAAAAGTTGCAACAACTGAAATGGGTAAACCACTCAAAGAATCAATAGGTGAGGTAGAAAAATGTGCTTGGGCATTGGAATTTTATGCAGATCATGGAGATAGTTTTCTATCTGATGAAGTATTAAACACAGATGCTAGGAAAAGTTTTCTATCTTTTGAACCACTAGGAGTAATTGGTTCTATTATGCCTTGGAATTTTCCTTATTGGCAAGCATTAAGATTTGCAGCCCCATGTTTGATGGCAGGAAATGTAATTGTAATGAAACCATCCAGAGTAACAATGCAATCAGGTATTGAAATTGAAAAAGCTTTTACAGAATCAGGAATGCCAGATGGGATTTTTCAAACTGTAGTAGGTAGTGTAGAATCTGCAAATCATTTAATTGATTCAGATGTAAACGCTGTCACTTTTACAGGAAGTACCAATGCTGGAGCAAAAGTAGGAGAAAGATCTGCAAGAAATTTGAAGAAATGCGTATTAGAATTAGGCGGTAGTGATCCTTTCATAGTATTAGATGATGCAATTATAGATAAAGCTGCAGAAGGAGCAGTTAAAGGCAGATTCATCAATTGTGGTCAAAGTTGTGTAGCTTCAAAAAGATTTTTTGTTGGAAAAAATATTGCAGATGAATTTATCGAATTATTTATCAAAAAAGCATCAGAACTCAAAGTAGGTGATCCAATGTTAATTGAGACAGATATTGGACCACTTTCAAGTAAAGATGGATTAGAAACTATTTCTGGAATAGTAGAAGATGCAAAAGAAAAAGGTGCAGAAATTCTTTTAGGAGGTTCCGAAATGGAAGGAAAAGGATATTTTTACAAACCTACAATTCTTACAAATGTAAAATCTGATATGCGAATTGCAACTGAGGAAACCTTTGGACCAGTTGCACCAATTACAATAGTTGAAAATGAGAGTGAAGCAATAAAATTAGCAAATGAAAGTGAATTTGGTCTAGGTGCAAGTATTTGGACAAAAGATCTTGCTAAAGCAGATAAAATGTCAAGACGAATAGAATCAGGAATTGTAAGTGTCAATAATGTAGTAATTTCAGATCCGAGAATTCCATTTGGAGGAATTAAGCATAGTGGATTTGGAAGGGAATTATCAAGATATGGAATGCTAGAATTTGTGAATCTAAAAGCAGTTAGATTTTATGATAATTTAACACATCATCACTACGTAGAATAGATTTATTGATTTTCTTCTAAATCTTCATCTTCTAAATCTTCATCTTCTAAATCTTCATCTTCACATTCTTCTAATTCTATATGTGTAGGATTTCCATCATCTCCAAAAAAAATCTCAATACAAACATCAGTGGCCAATGTAGAGACTAAAGTTTCAGTTAATTCTTTTGGGAAATTTCCTAATCTACTAGAATTAGAGGAATATAGCAATTTTGTAATTTCATCATCATGATAGAAATCTACTTCAATATCACCATTGACAAATTTTCTGACGCCTACTACTTGTCCAAATAATGTATGAGACAAATCTAATTTCCTTGTTGAGATATATCTTTAGAAAGATTTTCAGCTAAATCTTCATAATGTTTTCGTGATTTTCCTAAATCATTTAATTTAGTTTTTTCAATTTCATTTAATTCTTGATCAACTTTTTCTGATACGTATTGTAATCTAGCTTCTGCCATCATGAATAATTTGTTATTTTCTTTCCACAGATGTTCTGTAATATGTTCAACATACTGATGCATATCACTAATTAATTTTGTAGAATCACCTGATGAAAGATATTCTTTTGCTGATTGTTCCATCGCAGTTCCAATTTCTCGTGAACGTTCATGATCCATCAACATCATTGCGATAGGACCCATGTTAGTTGGTAATCCTGCTTGTTCTAATGCAGGAAACAATGATTTTTCTTCTTTACTATGATGACAAACATCTGTAAAATTTTTTGTGAAATCAATTACAGGAAGTAAAATAGATTCAGGAATTTGTGTTCCATTAGATAATAATTGGACTGTTGATTCCATAGATTTAATCACTTTTTCTATTAAATCATGATCACGTCTTAGCGATGTAGTTGACATAATATATTGAAAAAATATCCAATATCTATACTTTATTCATATTTAGAAAAATAATTAAAAATAGTTAACGGTATTCGTTAACAAATGGATTTAACGATTAGAAAGGCTGTTTGATTTTACAAATGCCCAAATCTTTTTGGTCATTTCACTTGGAGCAATTGGTTTTTTACCAAATACTTGTTCTACAGTTTCTTGACGACCTACAAAATTAATTGCGTATCCGCCAAATGCTGGTTTTTTTGATTTTGATTTAGTTGCCTTCTTTTTTGGTGCAGCTTTACGTTTTGGTGCAGCCTTCTTTTTTGGTGCAGCTTTACGTTTTGGTGCAGCCTTCTTTTTGGTTGTAGTTTTCTTTTTTACTGCCAATTTCTTGTAATTTTATTTTAAATAAAGTATAAGAACTTACACTTTGGTGTAATGTAGAACAAAGTGATTTTTGAGCCTCTTGGTCGACTTTAGTCTAAGATTAGGGGATTTTGAAATTTTTCTAAACCCTTCTCCTTCAACAAGAGATACAGCATTATTCCCTCCAATGACAAATGGGGATATTGTAATAATTAATTCATCAAAAATATTGTGTTTGACAAATTCCCAATTTATTGTTCCTCCCCCTTCGACAAGTATTGTTTTAATTTTTTTTTCTAAGAGTTTTTTTAATAATAATTTAATATTTATAGAATTTTTACCGGCAATGATAATTTCTACTGGGAATTTATTTAATTTTTCAAGATTTAGTTTTGAAATTTGTTTTGATACAACTATTATGGTTTTAACTTTATCAGACGTTTGTAAAATTTTTGATTTATTAGACAAGATACCTTTTGAATCTAAAATTATTCTAGTTGGATTTTTGCCAATAGTATGACGTACAGTCAATAATGGGTTATCAACTAAAACTGTATTTTTTCCAACAAGAATTGCATCAACTTTGGATCTTAATTTATGAAGCCTAATGCTATCTTGTTTTGAAGAAAGTTTTGAATCACCAGTTTTTGTAGCAATTTTTCCATCAACAGATATTGCTCCACTAAGAATTACATAAGGTCTAGATTTTTCCATATACTATTTTACCTCCAATCATTACAGCTTTAATTGTAGATTCAGATGCTCTATGAACAATAGATGCATGTGGATCATGCATAGGTTCTAAATCTAAAGCATGTTTATCAAGAAAAATACAATCTGCAATTTTTCCAGTTCCAAGAACTCCAATATTTTTTTTTAAAATTTTTCCTCCATTAACAGTAGCCATCTTAAGAATTTCTTTTGGATCAATTCTTTTTTTATGAATCCCCATAGTAACTTTCCACAAGAAATCCATCTCTCTAAACATATCAGGAGAGTTAATCATCACATTATCTGTGCCTAAAGCTAGTGTACATCCAGCCTTTTGCATTAATTCTATATCTGGAATACCCTCAGCTAATGATGAATTGGCTCTAGGACAAATTACAATTCCTCGAATTTTTTTGGCTGCAAAATGAAGATCACTTTTTGATGCATGAGTCATATGAATTAGAAAATGGGGTTTTAGAGATAATGCTCTAATGGTTTCAGATTTTCCAGTATCTTTTTTTGATTTAGATATACTTTGTTTAGTTTCAGAAGAATGAATGGCTCGTAATTTTGTAGTTTTTGAATAATGGTTTAAAACAGAAGTACTGTTTTCATTTGCACCACTAATTCCTAACCCATCACATTTTTTGAGTAATTCAGCAAGAATTTTGGTTTTTTCTCTAGGAAAAGATATGTTTTTTCTAATTTCATGGGTTCCTTGATAAAATTCAATTCTACCTAAAATAATTGAACGTAAAGGAATATCAGATAATATTTTTTTTAGTAAAATAACACCATCTATTCCACCTTCCCTAAAATCAACAAAAGTTGTTATTCCTTTTCTCATCATAGAATAGCATGAATTTTTCATAAAGGATGCTAAATTATCTGGAGAAGTATTTTTTAGAATTTTTGATTTAGCTCCAAATACAGGATGAATTCTTTTATCAACAGAACTATTCAATGTTACATCTTTTCCTATGGAATCACCTATGTGAGTATGGGCATTAATGAATCCAGGAATTACTAATAGTCCTTCACAATCAATAGATTCTTCTTTTCCGCTAGGTTTGATATTTGATTGAATTCTTTTAAAATTATTATTTTGAATTTGTATATTGGTATTTGAAACAAAATTTAATTCATCGCCTAATAATGCACTAATATTTTTAATTAACATTATAATTCATAAACGTCAGGTTTTTCTTTTCCTGAATCTCTTATTTCTCGTATTGTATCAAGAGATTTTGTGGCTAGTTTAACTGCCTCTCTAGATAAACGTGCATTACCTATTCCACAATTTAAAGAAATTTCATCTTCATTTTTAATTATAGTGATAAAATCTTGAACAGAATTTTTTGCATCATTACTTGCAACCACCATAAAATTATCACCACCCATAAAGAATGTAAGAGAGTTTTTTTCTAGGAAATATCTTGACATTTTAGAATATAATTCAAAAATGGTTAAGGATATTTCATATGGGGAATCAGTTTTTCTTTTTGAACTAAGATCATCTACATCCAAATGCATTATAGAAACTTGTGGATTTAATTTATCAGAAACAAGACCAAAAATATTATATTCTTTGTTTAAGATTATTTCATTTTTCCTTCCTTCATATGCTTTCAAATTTGCTTCAAAAGGTGATTCACCATAACCAATAGAAATTGTTAAAGAGACATCAAATAATTTTTTGAGTGTTTTTTGAATTTCTATATGATCTTCTAATTCAAGTTCATTTGAAACTACAAAAAATTCATCAGCACGATTAAGAAAAACTATACAGTTTTTGGCAGAAAATAGTTTTTGTACTTCTCTGTAAAGTGATGCTTGAAGCATTTGGAGTTCATGTTCTCTATCGCTTCCAAGAGTTAAAGTCCAAGGACCATATTCAGTAATTTTTAAAATGCTAAGTTGAATCATCATTGAATCCGTTTTAATTCGTCAAATATTTTTTGTGCTGCTTCAACTGCACGTTCTGCAACAGGTCTAATTCTTGCATGTGCATGTTTTTCCTGCATAGCAGGGCCAATTATGCCTAAAGATACAGGTTTTTGATATTTTACAGATAGTTCAGCAAGAATTTTGGCAGTTGCATGTGATATTACTTCATCATGTTTTGTTTGACCTGTAATTATAGCACCTAAAGTTACTATTCCATCAACATCTTTTTTCTTCAATAATGTATCAACAATTACAGGCATGTCATAAGAGCCTAAAACTGTACAAGTGTAGACTATTTTCAATTTCATAGAATCAGCCTTTTCTTGGGCTACAGAAAGCATTCTAGATGTCACATCTTTATTAAATTCTGAAACTACTAACGCAATATTCATAATTAATGCACCTTGGCGTATTCTAAAAGTTCTGTTCCATCAATTAATGGAATTCCGTTTTGTTTTGCAAATTTTTCAGCTTTTTCCACAGATAATGCAGAGTAAGTTTCAGCATCCATCATTTCACAAATTGCAGTAACAGGTGTTAAACCAGCAACTTGTGCCAAATACACAGACATTTCAGTATGTCCTTGACGTGTAGACAGTAGTCCTTTAGATGATATCAACAAAGGAACATGTCCAGGTGTTTTAAAAGATGAACCAAATTTCTTTTGTCTATTTTCTACATTGTAAATATTTGCCATTTCTTTAATTGTTAATGCTCTATCTTTGTCAGTTATTCCAGTATAAGTTTGATAATGATTTACAGATAATGAAAAGGTTGGATGATCACCATAAGGTGCCAAACCCATAATCATTTCTTTATTTGAAATTGTTGAATCAGCAAGAATTTCATGCATGTATCTTAATTCAAGTGATGTCGCAAAATTATGATCTAATGCTATACACAATAATCCACCAGCATGTTGACGCATTCTTGCAACATGTTCAGGAGTTACAAATTCAGCAGCTACTACCATGTCAATCTCATTTTCTCGTCCAGCAGAATCAAACAACAAAACAAATTCACCACGTTGTAGAGATTCTAATGCAGATTCAAGAGACATATTGAAAAAATTCTGAAAACTAACTATAAAGTTTACTAAAAAATTGGTAATTACCAATAAATTGGTAGATGATAGATATTATTTTAGAATGTATTTACCAAGAATATCAGTTTCGATATTAATTTTATCGCCAATTTTTTTGGTATGAAAGCTTGTAACTTCAATAGTGTGAGGAATTAATGAGACATATGCAAGATTTTTTTTAATATCAACAACAGTCAAACTAATACCATCCATTGCTATAGAACCTTTTTTCACCACATATTTTGCAAGATTCTTTGGAACTTCAAACCAAACTTGAACTTCTTTTGGTTTTTTTAGAATTTTTTTGATAATTCCTACTCCGTCAACATGACCTAAGACAAAATGACCTTCTAATCTGTCACCAGCTTTCAAGCTTCTTTCAATATTGACAATTCCTCCAACTTTTAGATTACCAAGATCAGTTTTTTTTGTAGTTTCTTCAATCATTTCAAAAATACAATTAGATTTAGATAATTTTGTAGCAGTAAGACATACACCATTTAGAGCAACGCTTTGTCCAATTTTTAATCCCTTAGCATGTTTGCCAAGATCTACAGTCATTTGAATCGCACTTCTGTTTTTTGTGTTTTTAGATATCTTTTGGATTTTTCCAATTCCCTCAACAATTCCAGTGAACATAAAAAATGGCTAAATTTCAATATATAAAATGATTTAGATATAAAATATAATTTGTATAATACTAATTAGATTCAATATCTTCTTCAAGTTCTTTAAAATTATTCCACCATTCGTTATTAGACATAGTTTGATTGACTAGAAAGTGGAGTTATAGATCTTTCTGAATTTTTTATCTAGGTAGGATTAGACAAATATCAATTGTAATTATTTAGAATTAGATTCTTCAAATTCATTTTCACAAAATTGATGAAATACAGAACATTTGTTTTCTTTGGCATTTTTTTTAATTTTTTCCATATCTGTAGACAAGACACTTTGTGCAGCTAAAAATGCGTCATCTTTCATCCCTAGCTTTTCATATAGTCGAGATTTTGCAATGGGTATTTCTTTTAAATCAGAATCAAGAATTTGAGCCCTATCATAGAAGTTAATTGCATCTTGATAATTCCCCATATGGCTATGTGAAATAGCAGTATTCATCAAAGCAGTTACATCACTACTATCTATTTTTAGGGATTTTTCATAACATTTGAGCGCATCATGATGTCTATTTAGTTCATTTAGAGATAACCCCATACTGTCCAAAGCCCAAATATCATTAGGGGATAAAGAAAGAATTTCCTCACATAATTCTATAACTTTTTCATATTGCTTTAAATTTTCAAGAGCATAGATTTTATTTTTTAGCGCAAATGTATCTGAATTTTTTATTTCCAAAACTTTGTCACAGTAAACAATAGATTCAGAATATTTTTTTAAATATATTAAAGATAAGGAAATATTTTGTAATGCCACCATATCATCAGGAGATTTTTCTAATAGATTTTTACAATAGTTGTACATTTCATCATATTTTTTTGCATTAAACATTCTAGTGATTACATTTGTAGGATCAAGAAGATCAATCATTATCTAAAACTTGGTTATACCCCATCACTTTAACATATTTTGATAAAATATAGGAAAAAAATCGTTATAGTATGACTAGATGGCTTTACGAATTACTTCGTTTAATACTCTAGAATAACTGTATGATGATTGTTCTTGTTGAATTAATTTTGCTTGACGCATTCTAAGTTTTTTATCCAAATCATCATCAATCATGATAGTTACACGTTTGCTCATACGTTACTCTAATATTTTATTCTTATAACGATATGTGTTAACTTCCACAAGTGGGAATTAATTGTTGATTTTAGAAATAACTTGATCCATTTTGAATGGTTTTTGGATCATTCCTATTTTCAGTTTATCTAATTTTTCTATAGTACTAGAACTAGTATCAGCAGTTACAGCAATAATTTTTGCACTAGGATCAATGTTCTGAATTTTTTTGATTGCATAAAATCCACTTCCATTAGGCATGTTTAGATCAATTAAAACAACATCAGGTTTTGTTTCTTTAAATAATTTAACTGCAGAAACGCCATCAAAACCATTACCGATAACATTTATGCCATTTTCTTCAAGAAATTCACTAAACAATCTAACTGTATCCTCATCATCATCAATTACAATTACAGATTTAGACATCCCTAGTCATAATTAGAAAAGGATGCTTTAATATTTTCCATTTTTTAGAATTTTAGAATGGGCGGTATTGATAAATTAATTTCAATAGAATTATCTAGTAAAATTAAGAAAGGATTAGAATTAGACATTTTAAAAAAAATTGAACGTGAATTGTTTTTAGAACATGGAATGTCAATAAAACTTTCAATTGAACATTTTCAAAAATTTGTCAATGTCCTTAAAAAAAATTCTAACATTAATGTTAACAAATATGAAAAAGATTGTATTAATCAAATTATCAAAATCAAGAAAAAAGATGATAGGTATTTTATAAACATGGTTGATTCAAATTTAATAAGTTCAGTTTTAGAATTATTTGGGGATTCAGAATCAAGAAAAATTATTTTGGTTCTTTTAGAAAATGAATATACAATACCACAAATTCTAAAAGAATCCAAAATTCCAAAAACTTCAGGATATAGAAAAATAGAGGATTTGTTAGTAAGTGGGTTG
>Ga0233427_10000955_pt1 | contig 33624 bp, 34 predicted proteins | sample SI_118_April2016_5_FD_179885 | JGI IMG/M metagenome (GOLD analysis project Ga0233427, IMG submission 179885) | Seawater microbial communities from Saanich Inlet, British Columbia, Canada - SI_118_April2016_100_MG | ecosystem: Environmental > Aquatic > Marine > Inlet | place: Canada: British...
CTTTTTTTGTTCTTGCCAATAAATCATAAAAAGAATTTACATTCGTTTTCATGATTATCTCCTGATCATAGATACGAGTATCTGAAATTGCTGCTTGATGAAACACGAAGTCAAACTTGTAATCACCCAATAATGCTAAGTCAGCTTGATTATTAATGTTGCCACAGATAACCCTGCCTTTAAAGCCGACTAGGTTTTTGTAATGTCCAAAGCTCTTTAGGTTACCATTTGCAAAAATTTCAGTACTTCTAAAGCAGTCAAATACGATAACTTTTGAGTTTGGGAAGTTTTCTTGAAAATAAAAAGCAAGGTTGCTCCCAATAAAACCGGCGCCACCAGTGATTAGAATAGTCTTGTTGTTGAAATCTATATTGTTATACATCATAGTTTATTTAATTTTGTTTAATTATAGAGCATAATGAATAAACACAAAATAAGAAGAAACCACAAGCAATAGATTTATATCATACTTATTTCATAAATAATTTATGTTCATTAGTTGAACATGAAATAATATAAATGATAGAATGGGTCTTGTTGAAAGATATTTTCAAGATACGGCGGTAGCGTATCTAATATTTTACTCTCAATTATTTTTTCAGCACCTAATGAATCAAAAAGATATTCGTCTTGACCTGCTTCTTAAGTTAGAATCAAGCCCTGAGTACACCCAAAGAGAGCTCTCCCGAGAGATGGGAGTGAGTCTGGGCAAGGTAAACTACTGCATGAAAAAACTGACTGAGAAAGGACTGATAAAAATAACAAACTTCAAACAAAGTCCAAACAAAATGAGCTATTCTTACATCCTTACCCCTAAAGGAATTGAAGAGAAGGTAAGGCTAACTTTTTCCTTTCTTGAAAGAAAGGTTATTGAATTTGAAATACTAAAAAAAGAGATTAATAATCTAAAACTTAAATCAGAAGAAATGACTAATGAAAGACGATAATAGCCATTATCAAGCTCATAAAAAATCTATATAAAAAGGATTATTGAGAAATTTAAATGAAAATATTTATTGTCGGAGGCGCTGGTTATATTGGATCACACATGGTTAAAGTAGCCCATAAAGTTGGACACGATATAGTTACTATCGATAACCTTTCTACAGGACATCAAGATGCAGTTTTATTTGGAGAATTTGAACTTTGTGACATTCTTGATACTACCAAGTTAGATAAACTTTTTAAAAAACACAAGCCAGATGCAGTCATGCATTTTAGTGCCTACTCTTTGGTGGGTGAGTCGATGGCTGATCCTTACAAGTATTACAACAACAATGTCTCCGGCACGCTCAGCTTGCTTAAAGTAATGATTGATAATGATTGCAAGAAGTTGATATTTAGCTCCTCAGCTGCAATTTTTGGTAATCCAGAATATATTCCAATCGATGAAAGCCATCCCAAAAACCCCATTAATCCTTATGGCAAGTCCAAGTTAATGGTAGAAGAGATTCTTAAAGACTTTGAATCAGCCCATGAATTAAAGTATGTATCTTTTAGGTATTTTAATGCTGCAGGTCATGATCCAGATGGTGAGCTTAGTGAAAGACATGATCCAGAGACGCATTTATTGCCAATTATTATGCAAGCGGCCAATGGGCAAAGGGATTCAGTGAGTATTTTTGGCAATGACTATGATACAAATGACGGAACTTGCGTAAGAGATTATATTCATGTTAATGACCTTGCTAATTCGCACTTAAAAGGATTGAATTATTTGAATCAAAGTGAATCGTCTAGCGCAGAATTCAACCATTGGAAATGGTAACGGATTTAGTGTTAAAGAGGTCATTCAGCAAGTAAAAGATATAACTGGTAAAGATTTTAAGGTTTTGGAAGAAGGTAGAAGGGACGGCGATCCTTCAACGCTAATAGCAAGTGATAACAAAGCTAAAAAAGAATTAAACCTTTCACCTGGTTACGTTAGTCTTGAATCAATTATTAAAACATTGAGCTAAGGAATTATAATGATAATCCCAGTTATTCTCTCAGGTGGCTCAGGCACGCGCCTTTGGCCATTGTCTCGCAAACAATATCCAAAGCAGTACTTACCTTTAGTGAGTGACAACACCATGCTGCAAGAAACCATTTTGCGTCTGAACGAGTTAGACAATCTTGCAGATCCAATTATTGTCTGTAACGCCGATCATCGTTTTTTAGTGGCAGAACAATGTCAACAAATTGGCATTAAAAACCCAACAATATTATTAGAGCCTGTTGGCAGAAATACAGCACCTGCAATAGCTGCTGCAGCACTCCAATCATTAAGAGACTCAGAGAATTCGACACTACTAGTTTTATCGGCCGATCATGTTATTCAAGATGTTGATACTTTTCATAAAGCAATTAACATAGCAAACCAGCATACACAGAGTGGTAAGTTAGTTACTTTTGGCATTGTGCCAACTAACACCAATACTGGATATGGTTATATCAAATCATCAAAAGACAATTACAATGGTGCACACAAGGTTGAAGAGTTTGTTGAAAAGCCAGATCTAAAAACTGCACAAACTTATCTAGAGCAGGGTAATTACCTTTGGAACTCTGGCATGTTTATGTTTAAGGCCGATGTGCTAATTGATGAGTTAACTACTCATTCTTCTGATATTGTTAATTCAGTCAATAATGCGATTAATAACTCTACGCAAGATCTTGACTTTATTAGACTAGAGAAGCAAGCCTTTGAATCATCTCCGTCTAACTCTATTGATTACGCACTCATGGAGAAAAGTGATAATGTTGTTGTTGTGCGTTTGGATGCTGGCTGGAGCGATGTTGGGTCATGGTCAGCGCTGTACAATATTGGCGCAAAGGATGGTAGTGGTAATGTGCTCAAAGGAGATGTAATTGCGAAAGATACAACCAATACGTATATTTTTGCTTCTCACCATATGGTAACTACAGTGGGCGTAGATAATCTAGTTGTGATTGATACGCCTGACGCTACATTTATTGCTAGTCAAGACAAGGCGCATGAAGTTAAGTCTATTGTTGAATCTCTTCAAAAAAAAGGCAGAGATGAGGCCCACTCTAATCGCAAGGTATACCGTCCGTGGGGCTGGTACGACTCTATTGAAGTTGGTAAGCATTTTCAAGTGAAGAGATTGCACGTTAATCCAGGTGCTAAGTTATCACTACAAATGCACAATAAGCGTGCAGAGCACTGGGTGGTAGTTAGCGGAACAGCTACAGCCATTAATGGAGAAGCTGTTCTTACATTGACGGAGGGTGAATCAACTTACATTCCAGTTGGCACAACACATGGTTTAGAAAACAAAACCAATCAACAGTTAGAGATTATTGAAGTGCAGAGTGGAACTTATCTTGGCGAGGATGATATTGTTAGATTTGAGGATATTTATGGCAGGATTAAAGATTAATGTTGGACGATCAAATATTTAAAACAGTTGTTGATTCGGCCCCACTAGTCTCAATTGACCTGCTCGTTAAAAAAGACAACAAGATTCTACTAGGCAGGCGCATAAATAAGCCTGCACAAGGTTATCTCTTCTCAATTGGTGGTAGAGTTTATAAAAACGAAGCAATTGATAATGCAATGATGCGCATAGCTAAAAATGAACTCAATATTGAGTTAAAATTAACGCCTAGATTTATAGGTGTATTTGAACATTTTTATGATGATAGTATTTATAAGGATGTATCAACGCATTACGTTAATTTGGCTTACGAGATTGAAATAGTAGAAACACTCAATCTACCAAATGAACAGCACAATGAATATCAATGGCTCACTATTGATGAGCTATTAGAAAGTAAACAAGTGCACAAGCACGTAAAGGATTATTTTAAAGATTAAATATGGCAAATAAAAAAGTAGCATTAATCACTGGTATTACTGGACAAGATGGATCATATCTTGCAGAGTTTTTGCTAGAAAAGGGTTATGTGGTGCATGGTATTAAGCGTAGAGCCTCATCATTTAATACCCAGCGTATTGACCATATCTTCCAGGATCCACATGATAAGAGCCCAAATCTATATCTGCATTATGGTGATTTAACAGATAGCTCAAACTTAACTCGAATTCTAAAAGAAGTAGAACCAGATGAGGTGTATAACTTGGCTGCACAGTCACACGTCGCAGTATCATTTGAAGTACCAGAATACACCGCAGATGTTGTTGCAATGGGTACATTGAGATTATTAGAGGCTATTAGATTTTTAGGGCTAGAGAAAAAAACACGTTTTTATCAAGCCTCAACTTCTGAATTATTTGGAGAGGTGCAAGAAGTTCCACAAACTGAGACTACTCCATTCCATCCTAGGTCACCTTATGCAGTGGCTAAGATGTATGCCTATTGGATTACTATTAACTACCGTGAGTCTTACGGTATGTATGCTTGTAATGGTATCTTGTTTAACCATGAATCCCCTAGACGTGGAGAGACCTTTGTTACCCGTAAAATTACAAGAGGGCTTGCTAATATGGCTCAAGGCTTAGAAGATTGTTTGTATATGGGTAATATCAATGCTCTTCGTGATTGGGGTCATGCTAAAGATTATGTTCGCATGCAATGGATGATGCTACAACAAGAAATTCCTGATGATTTTTGTATTGCCACTGGAGTGCAATACTCTGTACGTCAGTTCATTGAATGGTCTGCATTAGAATTGGGCATTACCATTAGTTTTGAAGGTGAAGGTCTTGATGAAATTGGTATTGTGAAATCTATTGAGGGCGATGATGCTCCCGCACTAAAGGTTGGAGATGTTGTTTTTAGAGTTGACAAGCGTTACTTTAGACCAGCAGAGGTTGAGACATTACTTGGTAGCCCTAAAAAAGCCAAGGATAAATTAGGTTGGATGCCAGAGATTACCGTACAAGAAATGTGTGCTGAAATGGTGCGTGAAGACTTGAAAGAAGCTAAGCGCCATGCCTTATTAAAAGAGCATGGCTATGAATTACACATTACCAAAGAATAACCAGCCCTGGATTGTATATGAAAATCTTATTAACAGGTTCACGCGGAATGGTTGGCCATAATATTGTTAAACATTCTCACGCTCAAAATCACGAGATATTGACACCTGCCAGTGCAGAGCTAAACTTGTTGGATTCTGAAAGCGTACAAAGCTACATTGACACCAATAAGCCAGATATGGTTATTCATGCTGCTGGTATTGTTGGCGGCATTCAAGCTAATATGGCAGAGCCTGTAAAGTTCTTAGTTGATAACATGCAAATGGGGCTTAATATCTTGATGGCCTCTAAAACGCATGAGGTGAAGCGGTTTATGAATCTTAGCAGCTCATGCATGTATCCGAGAGATGCTCAAAACCCATTATCAGAAGACCTTATTTTAAAAGGTGAACTTGAGCCTACCAATGAAGGTTACGCTATTGCCAAAGTGGCCAGCACTAGGCTTTGTGAATATATAAACAGAGAGGACGAATCTTTTTTATACAAAACTGTCATACCTTGTAATTTATACGGCAAATATGACAAATTTGATCCTGAGCATTCTCATCTGATTCCCGCTGTTATTAGAAAAATTAATGACGCTAAAAATAATAATTTAAAGTCTGTTGATATTTGGGGTGATGGCTTAGCTAGAAGAGAGTCTATGTACACAGCTGATTTTGCTGATTTTGTGTTTTATGCTATTGATAATTATGAAAAAATGCCCCAGAATATTAATGTTGGCCTAGGCCATGATTACACAATTAATGAATACTATCAAAAAATAGCCGACGTAGTTGACTATCAAGGAAGATTTACTCATGACCTCTCTCGACCAATTGGCATGCAACAAAAATTAATTGACGATACAAAATTAAAAGAGTTTGGGTGGCAGTATCAAACTTCGCTAGAACAAGGCATTCAAAAAACTTATGAGTATTTTTTAAGTGAGGTAAAGTAGTGAGTAGATATCCGTTGGCCACAAGCACCTGGGATGATAAAGAGCTTCAAGCTATACAATCAGTCATTGATAGAGATATCTATAGCATGGGTTATAGTGTCGCCCAATTTGAGCAAGACTTTGCCAAGTTTATCAACAAAAAGCACTGTGTCATGGTTAGCTCAGGATCAGCCGCTAACTTAATTGCAACTGCAGCGCTTTTTTACACAAAAAATCCATTGCTTAAAAGAGGCGATGAGGTAATAGTTCCCGCAGTATCTTGGTCTACCACTTACTTCCCATTGCAGCAATACGGATTAAAGTTAAAATTTGTTGATATTGATCTAGATACATTGAATTATGATCTAGAAGCGCTTGAGTCTGCAATTACAAGTAATACCAAGATGATTATGGTGGTAAATCTTCTTGGCAATCCAAATGATTTTGATGTTATTAACAATCTTATCAAGGACAAAGATATTTTTATCTTTGAAGATAATTGTGAATCAATGGGCGCTGAATATAAAGGTAATCAAACAGGTACATTTGGTATTGTAGGTACATTCTCAACCTTCTTCTCTCACCATATTGCAACAATGGAGGGTGGATTTGTCACTACGGATGATGAAGAGCTTTATCATGTGCTGCTCTCATTAAGAGCGCACGGCTGGACTCGTAACCTACCCCAAGAAAACCATGTTGCAAATAAAAGTGATGACTGGTTTGAGGAATCATTTAGGTTTGTTTTGCCAGGCTACAATGTAAGGCCTGTTGAAATGAGTGGCGCCATTGGCATAGAGCAACTTAAAAAACTCCCATCATTTTTAAAACAAAGACGAAAAAATGCAAAGTTATTTGTAGAATTATTTAAGAATCATCCAGATTTTTTAATACAAAAAGATATTGATAACAGCTCGTGGTTTGGCTTCTCTTTAATAATTAAACCTGGTTCAAGCCTAAAAAGAAAAGATGTAATCAATAAGCTACAAGAAAACAAGATTGATTGCAGGCCGATTGTTACAGGTAACTTTACAAAAAATGATGTTATGAAGTTTTTTGATTATGAAGTCCATAATCAATTAATTAATGCGGACTATTTGCATGATAATGGGTTTTTTGTTGGGAATAGTCAGGTTGAATTAATGAGCGAAATTAGCCTCTTGAGAGAAGTTCTGTCATGAAAATCACAATAGCCGGCACCGGCTACGTTGGCCTTTCCATCGCCATGCTTTTGTCTCAAAACCATGAAGTAATTGCCCTTGATATTATCCCTGAGAAGATTGAACAACTTAACAATAAAATCTCCCCAATAGTAGATGCTGAGATTACAGGTTTCCTAGTTAATAAAGACCTGAACTTTACTGCCACCTTGGATAAAAATCTGGCTTATAAAAATGCCGATTTTGTCATAATTGCCACACCGACTGATTACGATACAATTACTAACTACTTTAATACCGCTTCGGTGGAAGCAGTCATCCAAGATGTGATTGATATTAACCCTAGTTCAGTCATGATTATTAAGTCAACCGTACCTGTTGGCTACACTCAAAGCATTAAGGAGAAATTTAATACCGATAACATTATCTTCTCACCAGAGTTTTTAAGAGAAGGCTTGGCACTTTATGACAATCTACATCCCTCACGCATTATTGTTGGCGAGCAATCTGATAGGGCAGAGGCATTTGCCAATCTTTTACAAGAGGGCACTATTAAAAAAGATATAGATGTTCTATTTACCAATTCTACTGAAGCAGAAGCAGTAAAGCTTTTTAGTAATACTTATCTTGCTATGAGAGTTTCATATTTTAACGAATTAGACTCTTATGCAGAAGCTCACAATCTAGACTCAAAACAAATCATTGAAGGTGTTGGCCTTGACCCAAGAATTGGATCACACTACAACAACCCAAGCTTTGGCTATGGTGGATATTGTCTTCCAAAAGACACTAAGCAATTAAGAGCCAACTATCAGGATGTGCCTAATAGTTTAATTAGTGCTATTGTTGATGCTAACTCTACTCGTAAAGACTTTATTGCAGATTCAATCATCGCCAAACAACCGAAGGTTGTTGGTGTACACAGATTGATTATGAAGAGTGGCTCTGATAACTTTAGAGCATCATCCATTCAAGGTGTTATGAAGCGTATTAAAGCTAAAGGTATTGAAGTAGTTATCTATGAGCCGGTATTATCAGATCAAGGCGAAGATGAGTTCTTCCATTCAAAAGTAATTGACTCTCTAGAAGAGTTTAAGAAAATTAGTGATGTTATTGTTGCTAATAGGATGTTAGGTGAACTAGAGGATGTTAAAGACAAGGTTTATACGAGAGACCTATTTAACTCGGATTAACCCACAAGGAATTAAATGAAGGTATTAGTAACAGGCTCAGCAGGATTTATCGGTTCAGCACTCTCAATTAGACTACTTGATAGAGGTGACGAAGTAGTAGGTATTGATAATCATAATGATTATTATGATCCAGCACTTAAAGAGGCTCGTCTTGCTCGCCAAGCTGATCATCCAAACTACACTCACATCAGAATGAATCTTGAAGATCGTGAAGCGATGGCCAAGCTATTTGAAGATGAACAATTTGAAGGTGTGGTTAATCTTGCAGCACAAGCAGGTGTTAGGTATTCTATTGAGAACCCTTTAGCTTATATCGATACTAACTTAGTGGGCTTTGCACACATCCTAGAAGGTTGTCGACATAATAAAGTAGGGCATTTGGTCTATGCATCATCAAGTTCTACTTATGGACTTAATACCAAGCAGCCATTCTCTACTCATGAAGCTGTTAACCACCCAGTAAGTCTCTATGCAGCCACCAAGAAGGCTAATGAGTTAATGGCACATACATACAGCCATCTTTATGATCTACCAACAACAGGCTTAAGGTTCTTTACAGTGTATGGTCCATATGACAGACCAGACATGGCACTACAAAAGTTCACCAGGGCCATTATGAATGATGAGCCTATTAAGGTGTTTAACTACGGTAAACACCGTAGAGACTTTACCTACATTGATGATATCGTAGAAGGCATTATTAGAATACTAGACAGACCTGCACCTCCAAATCCAGACTGGGATAGTAACAACCCTGACCCGGCAACATCTAGCGCACCATATAGAGTTTATAATATTGGTAATAACAATCCAGTAGAGCTTATGGATTACATTGAAGCACTAGAAACATCACTTGGCAAGACAGCAGAAAAAGAGCTACTCCCTCTACAACCAGGAGATGTTCCAGACACCTATGCAGATGTAGATGATCTTGTTGAGCAGTTTGGCTACAAGCCAAGTATGAGCGTTAAGCAAGGAGTGGAGAATTTTGCGGTTTGGTATAAGGCATATAATGAGCAATAAGAAACTATTCATAACCGGCGGTGCAGGCTATATTGGATCTCATATGGTTAAAGCTGCTTACAAGTCTGGCCATGATGTAGTTACCTTGGATAATCTTTCTACAGGATTCCAAGATGCGGTTTTGCATGGTAAGTTTGAATTTTGCAACATTCTTGATTCTGTTAGACTTGATAGGCTTTTCAAAAAATACAAGCCAGATGCCGTCATGCATTTTAGTGCGTATTCTTTAGTTGAGGAGTCTGTATTGGATCCTTATAAATACTATAACAATAATGTCTCTGGAACCTTGAACCTGCTTAAAGCAATGGTTGATAATAATTGCATGAAGTTTGTTTTTAGTTCTTCAGCTGCAATTTTCGGCAATCCAGAATACACTCCAATCGACGAAGATCATCCTAAAAAACCCATTAACCCTTATGGAAAATCAAAGCTAATGACAGAAGAGATGCTTAAAGATTTTGAATCTGCTTACGGATTGAAGTATGTATCTTTTAGGTATTTTAATGCTGCAGGCCACGATCCAGAGGGGGGGCTAAGTGAGAGACATGATCCAGAAACCCACTTGTTGCCAATTGTTATGCAGGCAGCAAATGGACAGAGAGATTCAGTTAGTATTTTTGGTAGTGACTATGATACAAATGACGGAACTTGCGTAAGGGATTACATTCACGTTAATGACCTTGTTGATGCCCATTTAAAGGGGTTGGAATATTTAAATCAAAGCAATTTGCCTAGCGCGGAGTTTAATCTGGGTAACGGCAATGGTTTTAGTGTTAAAGAGGTTATTAGTCAGGTAAAAAACGCCACCGGTAAAGATTTTACAGTTTTGAAGGAAGATAGAAGAGCGGGAGATCCACCAGTTTTGGTTGCCGGAAATCGTAAAGCTGTGTCAGTTTTAAAATTGAAAATCAACTATCCTGATTTGAAGGATATTATAAAAACCCTACAACCTAAGACTAGTGACTATGGTAAATAAAGGTTTATTTGTGTTCAAAATAATACATTGATGGAGGGCCATTGTTGCAGGAAACTTTACAAAGAATGAGGTGATGAAGTACTTTAATTATGAAGTTCATGGTTGTTTGAAAAATGCTGATTTGCTTCACGATAACGGACTGTTCGTGGGAAACAGTCATATTGACCTGTAGGCTGAAATATCTTTTTTATGTGAAGTTTTACAGCGTTAATGTCAGACTTTATAAGAGGTTGTTATGAGGCGGCTCAGTATCTGATTCTTTGAGCCAAAAAGGCGGTTGTTTGTTAATTTGGATTAAGAGAATGTAAATTTTGTATAGAGATTGTTGAGGGTGAGTTGTGAAAAAACCAAATAAATTATTCAGGGTGTGGAGCTTTATAAGCCCTTATAGAAAGTTCCAGGTGTCTTTGGTGTATGTGCTAGTGTTGCTCTCTTCTTTTGCAGAAGTGCTAACTATTGGAGCAGTTATTCCTTTTATAGGAGTTCTAACAAATCCAGATTTGATTTCTCAAAATGAAGTTTTAGTTGGATTTCTACTTAGATTTAAATCATTAGGTCAGTTAGATCCAGTGGAGCTTATTACCGCATTGTTTATTATTGCCGTGTTAGTTGCGGCATTAATTAGAATATTTCTTTTAGTATCTCAGACAAAAGTTTCGCATGCTATTGGCCTGGATTTAGGTTATCAAATTTACAAAAAAACCTTGTATCAACCATATGAGTTTCATATGGAAAACAATAGTAGCGATTTAGTTGGAACCGTATCGAACAAAGTTAGTCAAGTGGTAATGGGTGTAATTCTTCCCGGCATTACATTGCTCGGATACCTAACATTAATTTTTGCGGTGTTAAGCTTTTTATTATACATAAACACCCAGGAGACGTTATTGGCTATAACAGGTTTTTCACTTTCGTATTTTCTAATAATATTGGCCACCAGGAAGAGGTTGAAGATCAATAGTATTTTAATAAATGAGAATACTAATCGTATTGTTAAAATCGTACAAGAGGGAATAGGCGGGATTAGAGACATTATAATAGACGGGACCCAGGAAACATATGCTAATCTCTACAAGTCAACAGATACTGTTTTAAGAGGATCACTGGCAAATAATCAGATTATTGGACAATCTCCCAAATATGCTATTGAGGCATTAGCTGTTGTGTTGATAGCGTTTTTTGTTTACCACATGTCAACTAAAGGTCATGGAATAGATGATTATTTGCCAATGCTCGCCGCCTTGGCTTTGGGTGGACAAAGGATTCTACCAATGTTGCAACAGGTGTTTGCAGCCTGGTCATCAATCATAGGAAGTTCTGCATTGATTGATGATGTTATGGATTTGGCCGAATGCGAGCCGGTTTTATTAAGTTACCAAGACAATCTAGATAATTTAGCATTTAAAAATAAGATCACTCTGGAGGGTGTGAGTTTTGCATATGCAGGATTCAGAAAGAAAGTACTAAACAATATAGATATTAGCATCTCCAAAGGCGACTGGGTTGGAATTGTCGGTCCCAGCGGCTCTGGAAAAAGCACAGTGTTGGATATAATCATGAGTCTATTGCTGCCAACTGAAGGGCGATTAAGAGTTGATGCGCGTTCGATTGATTTGGAAGTGCATAGGGGTTGGCAACAGCAAATAGCGCACATTCCTCAAAACATTTTTATATCGGATGCCACGGTTGAGGAAAATATTGCCTTTGGGGAGCGTCCCGGAAAGATCAATCGGGAGAGGTTGTTAAATGCAGCAAAAATTGCACAGATTGATAGTGTTATTGATTTATTACCATACGGCTATAAAACTATTTTGGGCGAAAGAGGGGCTAGACTCTCAGGCGGGCAAAGACAGAGAATAGGAATTGCTAGGGCGCTTTACAAACGCGTGTCAGTTTTAATTCTTGATGAGGCAACTAGTGCGCTGGATCCAATGACTGAAGCCAGAGTTATGGAAGGACTGCAGTCGCTTTCTAGCGAAATAACAGTAATAGTTGTTGCGCATAGAGTTTCAACTTTACACAGGTGTGATTACATTATTCACTTAAAAGAAGGGAGGGTGGCGAAAGTGTCTAGTTATGAGGAATTAACTTTATAATTGTAATTTGATGCGAAAGGAGTTCTGTATTTGAAACAACACTGTGATTTAAATAGTAAGGTTAGTGTATGCATCCCGTGTTACGAAATGCATGGCTATGGTGTTAAATATCTACGTGAGCTTTTAGATAGCTTGCAGAACCAAACTTTTACGAATTTTGAAATAGTAATTTCCGATCAGTCTAAAAATAAAGAGATTGAGGAGTTTGTTGGCACGTATACAACAGATATTCCAATTATTTATATTAAATCTCCAGGCAGGTCGGGATCTGAGAATATGAACAATGCCATTAGACATGCAACTGGATCGATTATTAAACCAATGTTTCAAGACGATAAGGCGTTTTCTAGCGTGCTTTTAGAAAGAGTTTCGCAGTCGGAGTCTTATTGGGGTGCAGTTGGAACTGTCCATATTGCAAAAACAGGCATATCCCTGGATAGAAACATGCGCCCGCGTCGCTCCAAGTTACAGCCATTTGGAATAAATAAACTTGGATGTCCATCGGTAATTTTTTTTCGCAAGAAAGATTCCTTGGAATTTAATAAATCTTTAGTTAATTTGATGGATTGTGAGTTTTACCAGAAGCTTTATGCAACCTATGGAGAGCCAGAGCTTATTAATGATCCGCTAGTGGCTGTTCGAATTTGGGATGGCACCATCTCGTCTAGAATTGCTAGATTTACTAATTTGAAGGAATTCTTAAAGATTGCCCTCTCTCAGCCGTATCGCTACAAAGTAGGGTTTTCAGCTAGGGGGATGCTGCCATGTTTTGACCTAAGCGGTTTTGAAAATATTAATATTAACATCGACCAAATAAAACCTAGAAGAGGGTGGAATAACTATTATTTTCAAGTTGAGCCATTTGAAGTTAATAAGGATATTTACCAAATTATTCAAAATAAGCATAAATATAAAAAAATTTTTGCATGGGATGAAAAAATTCTGAATAGCTGTGAAAATAGTGAATTATTCCCTTATGGAACGAGCTGGTTAAGACAGCCTCGATTAAATGGCGAGATTGCTATGGGTGTCACTATGCTTTCGTCAAAAAAAACAACAACTTCTGGACACAAATACAGACTGGAAATTATTGATAAGCTGAGATCTATAGAATTGGATTTTCCAGTACACACACACCTGTCTCCGCCGTTTATTGAATCAAAAAGTGACTTCTTATTACAAGGAAAGTATTCGATAGTAGTTGAAAATACGCAAGAGAAAAATTGGTTTACTGAAAAAATAGTCGATAGCTTTCGCGCTGAAGTGGTGCCTATTTACTGGGGCTGTTTGAATATTTCTGATTTTTTTGACCCTAGAGGAATTATCTCCTTCCAGAGTGTAGATGAATTGGAGGCCATATTAAAGACGGTTGTTTCTGACAAAGATTACTCCAGTCGAAGAAGATTTATTAAATTTAACAAAGTGGAGGCTGAAAGGTATTGTTGCTTTAATCGGCGCATTACCAATGCAATCAAGAGGGACCTTGCATGAGAATTGCAATAGTTACCGCGATTATTGGAAGCAATGAAAAGTTGTCGGACCCTCCGATATTCCACTCTGATTGTGATTATGTTGCATTTGTTGATCGTATGCACGAGAATATTAGATTTTGGAAGCAAATTCTTGTTGGTAGTTATTCTGAAAATGCATTCTTTAGAGACCGTATCGATTCAAAGATATATAAGATTCTTCCAGAAGTTTTTTTGCCGGAGTATGATTTTTATGCATGGGTGGATGCGGCGCACGCCTACCAAACCTCTCCAAAAAAACTTATCGCTCAGGCTGGCAGATTCGATTATCTTGTTTTTCGTCATGGAAAGCGCAATTCTGTAACTTCAGAACTAGGCATAGTGGCCATACTTGGCTACGATAGATTTTCCAATTTGATAAGATTTTTTTTGGCTTTAAAGAGAACTGGAGATTTTGATTGTGACTTATTCGAACTTACAGCATTTATTAAAAGAAGGAGTGATATTACTCGCTTTTCTTCAATATCTTGGTTGGAATATATTTTTAGATATAGTTCCCGTGATCAGCTTTCATTCCCTTTGGTGGTGAAAAGGTTTAATCTGGAGTTAAAATATATGAGAGGGAAAATTAATACTGGACAGTTGTTTGACAATTGTGATGTGATTCAATTTAAAGAGCATATTCCTAGTGATTCAGGAAAGGCGAGTTCGGTGTTTAGAAGATTGTTGATAAAGATCTTGGTTGTTGTAAGGCTTGTTAAATAATGTGCTCGTTTTTAATTACCAATCGAGGGGTTTTTGAAGTAGAGCGTGTCAATCAGAGCTTACAGCCTCGTGGGCCAGATTTTACAAACTTGATTGTTGCCGATAATTTCCGTATTCTGCATAATCTGTTATCGATCACAAGTCCGATGACACCGCAACCATACTACAAAAATGGGGTTTTTGTAGTTTTCAATGGTGAGATTTATAATAAACGTTCCTCGCTAGAGCTAAGTGATGTAGCAACTATTTATGATATATATTCTTTTTACGGGGAAGATTTTGCAGCTCACCTTGATGGAGAATATGCGATAACTATACTGGACTTTAACAAGGGAATCTTATGCGTTTCGAGCGATACTTTTGGAACCAAGCCACTCTATACATCCGTTGAGCCTAATGGGCTTGTAAGTATTGCCACGTATTCCGATGCACTTCAATTGCTAGGTTGTTGTAATATCCAAAAGTTTAAGCCAAACACTACCCAAATCCTTGATCTGCGTAGTGGAGCTTTTTTAAGAAGTTTTAGAAACATTACTTTTTGCCTGAGGCAATTTCAAAATAGCTTCGAGCCTTGGGCTGAAGCTTTTGATCGATCGCTAGATAAACGCACCAGATCCTCTCAAGAGAAAGGGGTTTTTATAGGGCTGTCTTCAGGATATGATAGCGGTGCTATTGCTGCTTGGTTGCTAGGATCTGGTACTTCATTTTCTTCTTTTACGCATTTGGGAAGAGAGGATCAAAAAATACTACGCGATAGAAAGAAGCTTATGTCAGCTTGTAAAAATATTGATATTAATTTCTATAGAACGAACTTCTATCAAAGGGCACGAGCTCAAAAAGAGATAGCAAGCAATGTACCGGTATTTAATTATACGATTTACAGTTCTACATCAGACTACAATGAGTTCGATTTGGATCTATCCAGTGACAATGGGGCTATTCAGTTCTATTTGCTATGCGAGAAAGCGGCTGCAAAGAGTCTTAGAATTTCTCTTAGTGGAATTGGTCCAGATGAAATATTTTCAGATTATGGGTTTCAGGGAAAAAAGCTTTATCCTCATAGTAATTTTGGAGGTATTTTCCCAGATAATTTAGAAGATATTTTTCCGTGGCCATCATTTTTTGGCTCAACTTTGGAGAGCTATATAGCAAAGGAGGAGCATATTGCTGGTTATTTTGGTATAGAGAATCGATACCCATTTTTAGACGTTCAGGTTGTGCAGGAATTTTTAAATCTTTTGCCGAGCCTTAAAAATTCACACTACAAAGCACCCTTGCATTTTTATTTATCTAAAAAGAATTTCCCATTTAAAGAGGGTTCGAAAATTGGATTCTAATTTGAGATTAATTTGCCTTGCCAGGGGTTTGTTATCGAATAGATTAAAGTCGTTAGCCTCCGCTTATGCCCTGGCAAAGAAGCTTGATAGAGTCTTGTATGTCGATTGGCCAGATGATGAAAGGGTGCTAAGCCTAGATGTTTTATTTAAAGAGAAATTCAGAGAGTTTTGCTTGCATGAAGATGAGCACTCTTTTGATTCTCACACTGCTTTTTATTCGTCAATTAATACGATCAAGGCGTTTAATCCGAGCTTGCTAAGCTTGGCGAACTCGGCCCAATTTTTTGAAATTTCCGCGGACGAAGACTTTGTGTCTAATGCAAGGGATATATGTATATATTATTCTGACTTTTATCCAGGTATCGACTCTGTTGAGTTGAGGGATTTTTTTAAAAAAACTGAGTTTGGATTCATTCTCAAGGAGAGCTTATCGTTTTTTTTGGATAAAGCGGATATAGGCTTAAACACTCCTTCGGTGCATATGAGAGGGAGGGACTTTCCATGTAGAGAGTTAAATCTACTCTTGTACTATTGGAGGATTAAGGCTACCATTGGTGATAGTAGTTTTTTTTTGGCAACAGATGATGATGCGTTTAGGGAGTATATTCAAAAAAGATGTAAGGGATGCACTATTGCCTCGTTGCAAAATTTAAATATTTCTACTAACGGTGATCAAATTCAGTCAAAATTAAACAAGAACCTTGAAGGCTTACTAGATCAATTGATTCTCAGTCAAACAAATTTAAAGATTTTTGATAGACATAGCACTTTTTCTCATGTGGCCTTGCTGCTCTCCTCTGGAATTGTGTTGAATAATCCGAAAGTTGGCCTTGTCGGCAAGACTATAGCTTTAATTAAGCATTATGTTAATAGAATAATACAATTTTTTTGGAAGTTAAAGTGATGAACATAAGCGAGAATATTTTGTCGTCAAAATCAATGTATAAAAACAATCATATCGAGATCACTCTGACTAGCGCATGCAATGTAATGTGCTCATACTGTCCTCAGACGACCTCTATACGTGCGTATCGAAAACTAGATCATGGGGAGAACTTGAGTCCGGATGATCTTAGGAATATGTCTCTGGAGAATTTTAAGAAAATTATTAAAAATGTAGATTTTTGCGTATCAAAAGTATTTTTTACAGGGTTTACCGAGCCTTTAACAAACCCTCATTGGTTCGAGTGTGTTGAATATGCTCGTGAGCTAGGCTATGAAGTTTTTCTCAATACCACATTAATTGGCGCCGCCCCTGATGATATTGATAAGCTGCTAACTCTAGATGTTCCAATAAGAATTCATTTGACTGACAGTAAAAAAACGATTGATTCGTCAATCTACAATTTGATAAGTGAAAAGTACCAAGGACCTGTTGAGTTTGATTATTTTACAGAATAAGGTGGCATGCTTTTTTCAGGGGGGTTTAAGAAGTTTGGTAAGCTTAATTCCCGATCTGAAAATATTACCAGTATTCTAATGCCTCAGCGTAAGGGTAGAGTTTTTTGTAGTGAATTTCGTCAATTCTCTAATGTGGTTTTGCCGGATGTAAACGTGGCTGTATGTTGCTCTGATTTCTCTTTGAAGCATATCATTGGTAATCTTCTGGTAGACAGGTTGGCTGATATTCATAGGTCAGAAAGGACACGTTCTTTTGTGGATGAAATGCTCTCAGAAAACTGGTCTTTTTGTAATTCATGTGAGTATGCGGCACCAATTAGTGATGGCTTTTGGGGTAAGTTTTTAAGTGTTGTAAAAGTAGTTTATAGCAGAATTAGGCAGTAATTTTTTGTTTGGTTAAAGTATGGTTAAAGTATGGTTATAGTGAAAGTGTTGGGCGGACTAGGAAATCAAATGTTTCAATATGCCTATGCTAAGTCTCTGCAGAGCTTGGGCCATAATGTTAAGATCGACAATTCCTCTTTTGACACCTACACTCTTCATGGTGGTTACCAGTTAGATAAATATGATATTGATTTAGAAATTGCTAGTAGAGATGATATTCTTAGCGTATGCAAAGGCAGCATTGGAAAGAAAATACTCAGAGTAATGGGTATTGGCGGTATGACTAAAGTTAAAGAGAGTGGCCTGATTTTTGATAATCGATATTTAAATATCGGTGACTGTGCATATGTTAAAGGTTACTTCCAAAGTGAATTGTATTTTAGGGGTGTAAGGGAGGCCTTGATTAGGCAATTTAGTTTACATAAAGTCTCATCGTACACCAAAGTTATCGAGAATCAAATTTTAAATGAAAGTAGCAGTTGCTCTTTACACGTAAGAAGAGGCGATTTTATCAATAGTGTAAATATAGATATTCACGGTTTTTGCGGCGTTGATTATTATATGAAGTCAATCGACTTGATAAGTGCTAAATTTAAGGATACTAGGTTTTTTGTCTTTTCCGATGACATGAATTGGGTGAAGAAACACTTAGCAATAAAAAATGCAGTGTACCTAGATAGTAAAGACTTAAGAGATCCGCATGAAGATATATACCTTATGAGTCTTTGTAAAAATAATATTATTGCAAATAGTAGCTTTAGCTGGTGGGGTGCTTGGATAAACAAAAATAAACAAAAAAATGTTATTGCTCCTAGAAAATGGTTTGAAGATAACAAATTACAAAAAGAAAGCAAAACCATAGTTTGCGGGGACTGGACTAAAGTATGAGCAAGTGTTGCAACCCTTTAATTTCTGTTGTTATGCCTGTTTATAACGGAGCTAAGCACCTTGTCGACTCTATCGAATCAATTTTAAATCAAACATATGAAAATTTTGAATTAATAATTGTTAACGACGGCTCAATTGACGAGAGTCTACAAATAATAGAACGGTATAAAAACCAGGATGGTCGGATAGTTCTAATTAGTAGAGAGAATAGAGGTTTGGTTTTTAGCTTGAATGAAGCCATCAGAAGATCGCAGGGCAAGTATGTTGCCAGAATGGATGCCGATGATATTAGCTTGCCTAGTAGGCTTGAAGAGCAGCTCAAGTTTATAAGTGAAAAAAATGTGGATATTTGCGGAACCTCTGTGCAGTTGTTTGATAATGGTAAGAATTTTGGAGTTTGGAGGTATCCTGAAGGGGATTGTGATATCAAATTTACTCTAATGTTTTCCTCCTCTTTTGCACATCCATCAGTAATGATAAAGAGAGAAGTGTTCGATAAGGTGGAGTACTCGAATTATAAACATGCCGAGGATTATAAGCTATGGGTTGATATGGCACTATTAGAATGCAAAATGAGTAATTTAAACAAAGTGCTTTTAAAATATAGATACCATCCTGAACAAGCTTCAAAAATAAATAATTCTGAACAGAGGGCAAGAAGTATTGATATTTCTCTTTACTACCTAAAGGAATTAGGTAAAGAAACTGAGGACATATTTAATTTAATTCAAGTTATAGATTCTGAAGCTAATAGTGAGGTATTAAATAAGTTGTTTACTAAAATAGAGGTGTATAAAGTAAAGCATAATATTAGTGATGATATTTTTTTAAGCGTGTTAAGAATTATTTTAAGAATGTCTCAGCCTATGTCACCATCGTTGGTATGGATTTACTATAAATATGCAAAAGGAATTAAAAGGGATGTTAATAGTGAAATTTTTATATTAATTCAAGGGATGTTTTTCCTGAATAGAAAGTCTAAATTTTATCAACTCTTGAAAAGATTTGTACAGTGTTAAAAATAGCAATAGTTATTTTAACAAAAGACGAGCCTGAGTTTTTGGAGCAGACAGTTTTTGGAATTATTGATAGAACGAATTACCCTTATGAATTGTATATCGTTGATAATAATTCTAACCTAGATGGGCAAAAAAAATTATTAAATTCATATAAGGAAGACGGGTTAGCTCATGTGATTTTTAATAAAAAAAATCAGTGGGTTTTGGGCTTTAATAAAGCAATAGATATTGTTAATACTAGAACTGATTTATCATCAGAGTATGTGGTGCTTACTGATGGCGATATTGTTGTGCCAGAGCCAATAGGTCAAGTATGCTGGCTAGAATATTTCATGCAAAAGATGGATGGCAATATTACGATTGGCAAGCTAGGCTTAGCACTTGATACTCAATTTATTAAAGATAATAAACAGTTTGGTAATACTTACGCTAATGAGTTGAGGTACATGAAAGGTCCTATAGTAGATGATTTGGTCATTGCACCGGTCGATACAACGCTAGCAATCTATCGAAGAGATTTGTTTGTGACAAATACATTTAAAATGTTACCTGGGCACGGATCATTAATAAGACCTTATTATTATGTGTGTAGAACGAGTGGCACATACTTAGCCCAACATTTAGGTTGGCACAATTATATAGAGCCAGATATAAATCAACTTCAAAGTAAGGTGATTTGTTTTGCAAAATATGCGGGGTATGTGGATCCAATTGTTTTAGATAAAGTGGGTAGTAAGGCTAGGTATTTTTACAAGATATTTGGCCGTGTATATAAGGCCTATTGGGCATTAATTACTTCTTATTATTGGGTTGTATATTTTTGTAAAAAATTCCCTAGAAGTTTGAATGAAATTCAATTCAATTTGCGTTGAGTGCATTGCATGAGAATAACTTGAGCTTGAGTAGTTTTCACCGAGGGTCTAATGGTTAATGTTAAAACAACCCATTAAGCCGATGGTTCTTTATCATATGAACAGTACAAAAATTTCTAAATTTGGCCTTCAATCCACCTTAATTATTATTGTCTTAATTTTTATTGGTCGTTTTTTATTTCCCTTTGGAGATGAACCAGATTGGTCAGTGCGCGCCCCACAATTATTATTTGGAGAGCATCCCATCTGGTCGCCTTACTACCTGTTTTCGGAATGGTTTAATTATTTAGATATTAATGCATCACGATGCCAGATCAATGCTGGAGCTTTAAGTCTATGGGCAACTATTTCTGCCTCTTGTTCAGATGGCTTAATTCAGATTATTATTCGTTGGATTACCACATTGATTATTCTATCCCCCATGTTTTTGATAATTATGTTTAGAAGGCAGTTTATAAAATTTGCAAATACATTTAATTTAAAATTAAGTGACAAAGAGTGGAATTTAAGAATAGATTCGCTGGCGATTTCAATGATATTGCCAGGCATGATTTATTATCTAGGGGTTTTGTCTTTAGAGCAGCTACATCTTTCTGTAGCGCTTTATATATTTTTATTTTGGGGTTTTTGGCTGCCTATCTTAGGTTTCCTTGCAATTCTTTTTTCTATAGACTTTGGAAATTCAATGGTAGTTCTTGCTTTTGTTTCGCTAATGATTTTATTTACAAGAATACGCCGACTAAATCGCACTTGGTTTTTTCTAGGGCTGCTTTCTTTAATTTCTTTTGCATGGATTTTTGACTATCATCTGTTAGAATTATTACACTTAGATTTTCTGCCTGATATACTTTTATCTAAATCTGAATCAATAATTAATTCTTATAATACTAGTGACCTTTTAACAAAGTACCCAGTATATTTGCGACCTGTAATTACGATTATGACGTCTGTATTTTTTACTCCTTCAGGAATAAAGGTGCCTTTATTGTATATTTTATTTGTATTTTTTACTTTGATTTTATCGCTTAAGGCTCTTCAAAGCAGAAATGGTAATATTGAGATTTTTTGGTTTGTACCAATATCCATTGTTTTATTTTTTATATTTATTTTTCCAACTTACGTTAATGCAAAATATTATATTTTCATGATACCTTTTTTTGTTTATGTCGCTTTAATGTATTATTCAAGAAAATCAATCTTTATTTTGTTTTCTTTCTCATCTTTTTTTGTATTTTTAAGTTTAATTATGTATAGGATGTAATTTATATGAAAGGAATTATCCTGGCTGGCGGCTCAGGTACGCGCCTTTATCCTTTGACTAAATGCGTATCAAAACAGCTTATGCCAATCTATGACAAGCCAATGATTTATTACCCATTGTCGGTATTGATGCTCTCTGGCATCAAAGAGGTGCTTATTATCTCCACCCCTGAAGACCTGCCAAGGTTTGAACAACTTCTTGGTGATGGCTCTGATATTGGCATGAAGTTTGAATACATCGTGCAGCCCTCTCCTGATGGACTAGCTCAAGCCTTTATCTTAGGTAATAGTTTTATTGGTGATGATGATGCCTGTTTGATACTAGGCGATAATATCTATTATGGTCATGGTATGACTGATATGTTGGCTAATGCTGTGAGTAACGCTAAAAATAAAAACATGGCAACCATATTCGGTTATCACGTGAATGATCCTGAGCGCTATGGGGTGGTTGATTTTGATGGCGCCGGCAAAGCACTCAGCATTGAAGAGAAACCAAAAGCTCCTAAAAGTAACTATGCAGTAACCGGCCTTTACTTTTATCCTAATGATGTCATTAAGAAGGCTTGTGAAGTTGCCCCATCTGACAGAGGTGAGTTAGAGATTACTACCGTTAATCAAATGTATCTGAGTGAAGAGCGCCTAAGTGTTGAGCTTTTGGGTAGGGGCTATGCCTGGCTTGATACTGGAACACATGAGAGCCTACTAGAAGCTTCAACATTCATAGAGACTATTGAGAGAAGACAGGGCTTAAAAGTAGCCTGCATCGAAGAGATTGCCTTTGAGAAAGGCTATATTAATAAAGAAGAGCTCATAGAGCTAGCCCAACCCTTAGCTAAAAATCAATACGGACAGTACTTACTCAGACGTGCAGAGGAAGTCAATTGAAGTTCACCCCTCAGTCAATTAAAGATGTAATACTCATTGAGCCCACTATTCATGGGGATGACAGGGGCTACTTTATAGAAACCTTTAGGCAAGATCTGCTTGAAGAGGCTATGGGATACAAGGTTAACTTTGTACAGGATAATGAATCCAAATCAATCAAAGGTGTGCTTAGGGGGCTGCATTATCAATTGCCGCCTTATACTCAGGCTAAACTCGTGAGAGTGATTGAGGGGAGCGTACTGGATGTGGCTGTTGATATACGCAAGTCTAGCCCCACCTTTGGTCAGCATGTGTCTTTAGAGCTAACCGCACAGAACAAACATCAGTTATTTGTGCCACATGGCTTTGCTCACGGTTTTGTTGTAATAAGTGATAGTGCTACCTTTGCTTATAAGGTAGATAATTACTACGCACCTAAGCACGATCGAGGTATTGCTTTTGATGATGACTCACTTAAAATTAATTGGCAATTATCAGCAGAGGTGTTAAAACTCTCAGACAAAGACAGGGCCAACCCATCTTTAGCCAATGCTAAAGATTTATTTGAGTAGCTGATAGTCATGAGAATACTCATTACAGGTAAGAATGGACAATTAGGCAGGTCTATTCAAAAGATAGTTAATACTGGTACCAAAATAGACAACAATCAAAGCCCTAATGATTTTATCTTTGTTGGTAGAGAAGAGCTAGACTTAAGCAGTGAGAGCAGTATCAGTCAATACTTTGATAATAATAAGTTTGATATTATCATTAACTGTGCAGCCTACACGCAAGTTGATAGAGCAGAGCAAGAGGCAGAGTTAGCAAGCCAGATTAATCATCTAGCAGTAAAAAAGCTAGCAAGCATTGCGAGCAATCAACAGGCAAGGCTAATACACATCTCTACTGACTATGTCTTTGACGGAGAGAGAAATAAACCTTACTTAGAAACAGATACACCTAATCCAATCAACGTCTATGGCAAAACCAAGCTCGCTGGAGAAAAAGCACTGCAAACTGTAATGCCAATGAATGCGATAATCATTAGAGCTAGCTGGATTTATTCAGAATATGGCAATAACTTTGTTAGCACTATGCGTAGGTTAGGCAAAGACCGAGATGAGCTAAATATAGTAAGTGATCAAATAGGCTCGCCTACTTATGCAGCTGATTTAGCAGATGCAATATTAGAAATTATTATGCATAAAAAATTTAGAGATTTAGGTCAAACGACCCAGATTTATCATTACTCAGGTGAGAGTGAGATAAGTTGGTATGAGCTTGCTAAAGAAATCTTTAAAATAGAAAAGATAGAATGTGAAGTGAATCCTGTTACATCGCAACAATATCCAACGCCTGCCAAAAGGCCGAGAAACACAATAATGAAAAAGGATAAAATAGTTAAGATATTTAATATAAAAATATCTAATTGGAAATCTTCTCTTAATACTTGTATGGCAATATTAAAGCAACAACAATGACTTCAAAAAAACTACTCATCACTGGTGGTGCAGGCTTCATTGGATCTGCTGTCATTCGTCACATTATCAATAACACCAATCATAGCGTTATTAATGTTGACAAGCTTACCTATGCAGGTAATTTAGAATCTTTAACCTCAATTCAAAGTGATGCAAGATACACATTCGAACAAGTGGACATTTGTAATGCTAATGAGATCAAACGTGTGTTTAATGAACACCAGCCTGATATCGTCATGCATCTTGCTGCTGAGTCACATGTAGATAGATCAATCGATGGCCCTGGTGAATTTATTCAAACCAATATTATTGGTTCTTACGTTCTATTAGAAGAGGCTAGAGATTATTGGTCTAATCTAGATAATGATAAGAAGGATAACTTTAGATTCCATCATGTATCTACGGATGAGGTCTATGGTGATTTAGAGGGAACGGATGATCTATTTACTGAAGAGACGCCTTATGCGCCCAGCTCACCTTACTCTGCTGCCAAAGCCAGTTCTGATCATCTAGTACGTGCGTGGCAGCGTACCTTTAAACTCCCAACCCTAATAACGAACTGCTCTAATAACTATGGCCCTTACCAGTTCCCTGAAAAGCTCATTCCATTGATTATTCTCAACGCATTAGAAGGTAAAGACTTGCCAATCTATGGCAATGGCAAACAAATACGTGACTGGCTCTATGTCGATGATCATGCAAGAGCACTGCTCCATGTAGCACTAACTGGAAAGATTGGTGAAACATACAATATTGGCGGACACAATGAACTGCAAAATATTGAAGTGGTTAAAACTATCTGCAGCATCTTGGATGAATTAGTACCAAGTAAGCTTGATGGAATTAAACAGTATGAACAGCTTATTACTTACGTAGGCGATAGAGCAGGACATGACGTTAGATACGCCATTGATGCAACTAAGATAGCCAATGAACTTAACTGGACGCCAGATGAGACATTTGCAACAGGCATTAAGAAAACTATCCAGTGGTATTTGGATAACAAAACCTGGTGTAAGCATGTGCAAGATGGGAGCTACCAAAGAGAAAGATTGGGTACGGTTAACGAGTGACCAATAACCCATCAATAGCAGTCTTGTTGGCCATTTACAATGGAATGGAACGGATTGAAGAACAGGTTGTATCTATTTTGTCTCAGAAAAACACCTCTATTGAAATCTTGAAAGGACTCTCTTAATAATTTTTTACAGAATATTCGTAAAAAAGATAATTTAATGGTAGATTTATGTTGAAAATAGCTGTATCACTTGTTTTGTACAATACGGACAAACAAGAACTAAATAATGTAATAAGTGCATGTGTAAATTCTACTGTTTTAGTTGATATTTATCTTATTGATAATTCACCTAATGATAATCTAAGCTATTTAGACTCAGACAAGAGAGTTAATTATTTCAAATCTGATCATAACGGTGGATTTGGTTATGGGCATAATACGATAATTAGGCGGTTTAAATTACTTGACAGTTATGATTATTGTTTGGTAATCAATCCAGATATTGAATTTAATTTTGAGGTTATTGAAAAAATATCAAAGTATATGGAGCAAAACACGACAGTTGGTGTCTTGATGCCCAAAATTTTAAACCATGATGGAAGCCTGCAGTTTGCAAGAAGACTTTTACCAAGTCCGTTTGACATTATTAGAAAAAAGATGTTGCCACATTTTTTGCATCCAAAAAAATATGAGATGATTGATTATGAGCCCAATAAACCTATTAAGATAGTTGGACTTTGTGGATGTTTTATGTTTTTACGTATTGATGCATTAAAGGTTGTCGGTCTTTTTGATGAAAGATATTTTATGTATTTTGAAGATTTCGATTTATGTCGCCGTATTGCAATAAAATTTTCCTCAATCTATTATCCAAACATAAGTGTTGTTCATTATTCAAATAATGAACATAGAAGAAGTTTGAAACTTCTTTATTATGCAATAAGAGCGACAATATTATATTTTAATAAGTGGGGTTATATTGATAAAGAAAGGCTAGCCTTAAACGAGAAGGTATATGATAGTATTATTAAACGTAAAGATGTTTAAATCAGATTTTTTTTCCTTTCCTATGATAATAGTTAGTATTATTCTACTTGGCTTGATTACTTTTGGCGGTGTGTATTTGTATAAAAAAATAGCTATTAAGTTTGATATTGTTGCTAATCCTAATTACCGAACACTTCATGAATCATCAGTTCCAAGAGGTGGCGGAGTTGTTTTTTCTTTATTATTTATATTAGCTATTTTTTTAATTTGGCCGTATCTGAAATTATCAGATAATCTATTTTTGATTCTTGGAGTAGGAGGTGGTATGGCTGCACTATTTGGCTTTATAGATGATATTATGAATATTAGTGCTAGAATTAAGTTAAGCATCCAGTTGTTACTTTCTTGTTGGGTGGTGTATTGTCTATATTTAGAGAGTCTGTTGATAATGAATTGGATGCCGATTTCTATAGTTATCGCTGTCTGCTTGTTTTTTATGGTTTGGACGATGAATGCTTATAATTTCATGGACGGGGTTGATGGAATGGCTGCTTCTGGAGCGATATTTTCGAGTTTAACCCTTGCTCTTATACTATTTTTATCCGATAACTCTGTTGAATTAATACCTATTTTTATTTTGATAGCGACAACAGTTAGTGGGTTTATTATCTTTAATTGGCCGCCGGCAACTATCTTTATGGGGGATGCAGGTAGTGTTTTTTTAGGATATATCTTTGGCTCTTTCTTGATATTTACAACACTTAATGGGTATCTCTCTATTTGGAGCTGGCTGATAGTATTTGGATATTTTTTTGCGGATACAACTGTAACCCAAATTGTACGAGTTATTTTGATTAAGAAGTGGTATTTAGCTCACCAAAGTCATGCTTATCAAAACCTTGCAAGAATAACCGGAAACCACCTAAAGGTAACTAGTAGGGTTACTCTATACAATATAATTTGGATTTTACCGATAGCAATATGGTCTGCATTACAACCTGAAATGGAGATACTTGCGGCGATACTTGCCGTCACTCCTGCATTAGTTGTTGCTTATAAATATGGTCCGGTATTATCTTCATCTTAGAAAAGAGGGTTAAATATGAATAGTAGAACAATTAATAAGATTAGAAAAAAAATTCAACTAGATAAAGAAATTGCCTTGCAAAAGGTATTAGAATTAATTGCAGCAGGTGTTAGTGTGGAGAATCCAGAGCAGTTACACATCCGTGGAATGATTAGTTGTGGAGAAAATGTAAAATTTGATTCAAATGTAATTATTGAAGGTAATGTAAAGCTGGAGGATGGTGTGTTAGTTGGAGCAAATAGTATTCTTAAAGACTGTACTATTGGCAAAGGCACTACTATTAATCCATTTTCTCTTGTGGAGGGTGCTGTGATTGGTGAGAACTGCCTTATTGGTCCTTATGGACGTATTCGTCAAGGCGTATCGATTGAAGATCGTGTTCAGATTGGTAATTTTGTTGAGATTAAAAACTCGAATATTGCATCAAAGTGTCGAATCAATCACCTTTCTTTTGTAGGTGATGCAGATTTGGCGGAGCAAGTTACAATAGGTGCAGGAACAATTACCTGTAATCATGATGGGGTTGGTATTAATCGTACCATAATAGAAAAAGGGGCCTATGTTGGCTCAGGCTGTAATTTAGTTGCACCATTAAAGATTAATACTAACGCGACGATCGCATCTGGATCTACCATTACCAAGGAGGTTTCTGCTGATACATTAACCATTGCTCGCTCTCGACAAGTAAAGATTGAGAACTGGAAGGGGCCAAAATTAAGAAAATGAGTTTACTAAATGTTGCAGTTTGGGGTTTGGGCAACCATGCTCAGAATCGTATCCTTCCGGCATTATCCGCCATGGACGAGATTAAATTGATTGGTGTCTGTTCCCGAAATAGCAAGGTAGTTGAAGCTTGTGCAGAGCAGTGGGATTGCTATGGATGGAATGATCCAGAGCAGATGCTTAATTCTACTGAAGTGGATGTTGTCTATATTGCCACACCGATTGGTGTTCATTTTTCTTTAGCTAAGCAGGCAATTGAGGCTGGAAAAAATGTTTGGTGTGAAAAACCATTAACATGTAGTTATATTGACACCCAGGCATTGGTTTCACTTTCAGAGAAGAAGGATAAGGTTTTAACTGAATCATTTATGTATCTTTATCACCCTCAGTTTCAGAGGGTGATAAAGTTTGTAGATGACAGTAAAGGAGTCCACTCTGTTATCTGTCGATTCGGAATTCCTACTTTAGATAAGCCCGGGTTCCGTAATAGCTCTGAGCTTTGTGGCGGGGCTTTATGGGATGTAGCGACTTATACAGTTTCCGCATTGCTTCCACTGTTTCCTGATCAACAGGTAAAGGTGATTTTTTCCGAGGTATTAACGAAAAAAGGTATGCAAGTTGATAGCGAGGGTAGGGCGGTGTTACGATTCTCGCAAGGGGCAACTGCATACCTTGAGTGGGGTGTTGGCGTTGCCTATAAAAACGAGATTGATCTATGGACTAAAGACAGCTCTTTTTTTACTGATAAATTATTCTCTAAACCAAAAGAGTATCAGCCTCAGTATAAAATTCGTGACATAAATGGTAATGAAAGTGTGGAAAATGGAGAGCAGTCTGAACAATTCATGGATATGTTTCGTAATTTTGTAGAGATAATGAATGATAAAAGGAAGGCTGCTATAGAGAGAAAGAGTATTTTGCAACGAGCAAAATTAATGAATGATATTGTTAATTTTTAATTTAATGGAGTATTAGTTATGGAAAGTTGGAAAAATTTTAAACTCGACGATGAAGGTATGTGGCCAAAGACAGGTTTGGTTGATTTAGACTCAGCACATAGTGATGATAGGGGGTCAATTCAATCATTAGTTAATTTCCCGATGAAGAATATATCATTAATCTCTTCTAAGAAAGGTGTGGTTCGGTCTAATCATTACCATCTAACAGATTGGCATTATATGTATGTTTTATCTGGATCTTTTAATTATTATTATCGCCCAACTAATAGTGATGATGAGCTGCAGTGTGTTCAAGTAAAAGCTGGAGAGTTAATTTTCACTCCACCGATGGAAGATCATGCAACTGTTTTTCTTGAAGATTGCGATCTGCTGGCGATGAGTCGTAATCCTCGAGATCAAGAGGCGTATGAGGAGGATGTGCGTCGTGTGATCTTGGTTGATCCAGAAAATATAACTGTATAAAAGACTATAATGCAATCTAATTACTATTTTAAAGAGAGCTGTCGAATGTGTGATAGTGGCTCTTTAGTTAAAGCCGTTTCTCTCACCCCGACACCACCAGGGAATGATTTTCTTACTGAGGATGAGTTAGGTCGGGATGAACCAGTTTATCCATTAGATCTCTATTTTTGTAAAGAGTGTCACCATATTCAGTTGGGACATGTGGTTGATCCTAAAGTCCTCTATCAAAAGAACTATAGTTATGTATCTGCTACATCTTCACATTTTGTTAACCACTTAAAGAGCTATGCAGAAGATATGGTTGAACGCTTTAGTCTAGAGGCTGGTGATTTAGTTGCAGATATTGGCTCTAATGATGGGACTTGTTTAAGCTTCTTTAAAGAGAAAGGAATGAATGTAGTAGGGGTTGACCCCGCAACAGAGATCGCGGAAAAGGCTACTGAATCTGGTATTAATACAGTTGCAGATTTTTTTGGATATGAACTTGCGGTAGAATTGCGCAAAGAGTATGGCGCTACAAAATATATTACCTCTCATAATGCTTGTGCACATATTGACAATCTATTTGATGTAGTGAAAGGTGTTGAACATTGGCTAAATAAGGATGGTATATTTGTACTAGAGGTTGGTTATTTTGTTGATGTTTATAATAACACCTGGTTTGATACGATTTATCATGAGCATGTGGACTTTCATACAGTTGCACCCTTTGAAAAACTGTTTGCAAGAGTTGGAATGGAAGTAATCACTGTAGAACGTATTACTCCTCAAGGGGGGTCTATTCGTGTGATGGCACAAAAAATAGGTGGTGATATAAAAAGAGATAATTCAGTCGATGACCTTATTGCACTTGAGTGTAAATTAGGATTGGATCGAGTAGATACACTGAGTCGGTTTAATGCCAGAATTAACACTATTCGCGACAGATTACAGAAGTTGATTTATTCTCTAAAAAAAGAAGGTAAAACAATTGCTGGGTTTGGTGCACCAACTAAGGCAACAACACTAATGGCGCATTTTGGATTGGATGAAACAATGCTTGATTTTATTGTTGATGATAACCCTCTCAAGCAAGGATTGTTTTCACCGATTACTCATATACCGGTATTATCAGCTGAAGCTCTATATGATCAAAAACCAGATTATTTACTGATTTTAGCCTGGAATTTTTCTAAGCCAATTATGAAGATGCATGAAAAATATAGTAATGAGATAGGTAAGTTTATCATCCCCATGCCAGAACCTAAGGTTGTATCGTGAAAAATAAGAAAAGAGTATTGGTAGTAGCACCTCATCCAGATGATGAAACGCTTGGTGTTGGCGGCACTATTGCAAAATATTCCGCTCAAGGTGACGAGGTTTTTGTATTAATGGTATCTGGTCACTTACCACCAATCTATAGTCGTAAAGCATATGAAGAAACGGTCTCTGAAGCTTATTCAGCATTTAGTGTGTTGGGTGTTGAAAAGTCGGAATTTTTAGAAATTCCTGCCACCATGATTGGCGATCAACCACTTCATGAAGTGAATGGTAGAATTTCAAAGGTAGTTAATGACTTTAATCCACATATAGTCCTGTGCCCTTATCCAGATCGACATATTGACCATCGTTTAGTTTTTGACAGTGTTATGGTGGCAACTCGTCCTGTTGGAGTAGGGAAAGATATTAAGATTGTTGCAGCGTATGAAACACTATCTGAGACTCACTGGAATGCCCCGCATATTGAGCCAAATTTTACCCCTAACTGGGTTGTTGATATTTCAGACCATATTAGTGAGAAGCTTAATGCGCTAGAATGTTATAAATCACAAATTTCTGAATTTCCTGGACCAAGGTCAATTGAGGCGGTAGAGGCGTTAGCTAAGTTTAGAGGCACGCAAGCAGGTTTTGGCTATGGAGAAGGCCTTCATATTGTGCGCATGATCAGCTAAGTTTATTAATAGGTTAATAAACTTTTCAAGAATCATTAAGTAGCTAGTTACGTTGTTGATTGGTATCTTTATATACATTGATATGAGGTATAGTTGAACTTATTATGGCAGTGAAAGGAATTCCTCGTTTAGTAATATTAATTAATTGGTGATTTTTTTTATTGGCAATTATTGCATGCTTTTCACTTAGCGATAATGCTAAATTGAGTTATTTACTTTCTGTAGTCAATTAACAATCAACCAGTTGCTATCATTCCAGCCTTGCCCTTGCCGGTCTTTGGGCCGCAGCTGTGTTTATCTTTTTTAGTCATGACGTTAAGGTTATAATTGAACTATTTACCTTATTTTAACTGGATTTATAAAATTATATGCGCGCAAAAAAACCTTTTTTACGAAACGAACTGACTTTTGATAAATGCCCTTATCACAAATCAATTTAAGTCAGCTTCTCTAAGTTTTATTTTTTGAGTCCTTTCTAAAAATTTCAAGAGAATGAAGACGTTCTGGCCTTTGTCGTAAGCATCAAAGACGGCCTCAAAATTCTTGAAGGGGCCATTTTCAACATAAACTATCTGACCTTTTTGGTATTTCATTTGATTCATGGCTAGTGTTTCAAAGTGCTCTATACGGGCTCTGAGGAATTCAATTAAGCTCTCGGAGATGCCTGGAAATATATCGCCAAATTTAATAAACTGTTTCACCCCTCTGGTTGACTTGATTGAGACATAGGAAGCCCCTGGTCTTGGTTTAACGAATATGTATCCTGGGAAGAGAGGCGCAAGTTTATTTGCATGAGTTAAGGTTGGTAAAAATGTCTCATGGCCCTGGTTATTGAGATTATCACACGCAGTCTTCTCCGACCTTGATTTGGTGGAAAGGAGGTACCAGCGATTTGTTTTAAATAATTCCTCTAACATATGCATCATTTTAAACTATATATATTTATTTAAGCTAAACTATAATGTCATTTATGGTTCATTTTATAACTAGTCTTTCTAGAAGAAATAAGCAAGCAATAATGCTTGCTTTTGACGCTACTGCTATTATCTGCCTCATATATGCTGCATTCTGGATTCGCCTCGGTTATTTCTTTTATCCCTCCGGTAATGAGGGGTTGTTGATAGTAATTTATGGTTCGCCGTTATTGGCAATGCCTATTTTTACTGGTTTTGGGCTTTATCGTGAGGTGGTTCGTTTTGTTGGTTTTAGGGCGCTTTGGAATATTATTCAGGCTTCTTCTATCTATGCGATGTTATGGGGCTTAATTGTGTTTATGGCTAATATCGATGATGTTCCACGCTCTGTGATTCTAATTAATTGGGTGTTAGTAACTTTAGTGATTGGCAGTTCAAGACTTTTTGCACGTTGGTTGTTTTCAGAAGCAACTAGTCAAAATCGTGTTGTAATTTATGGTGCCGGCTCAGCCGGTAGGCAACTGTTAAATGCACTAAAACAGTCGAAAGAATACAATCCTATCGCCTTTATAGATGATTCTAAGAGTATTCATAACACTATCATCAACGGCCTTAGAGTCTATTCTCCAGATAATTTACAGAGATTGATTGATACTAAAGATGTTAAGGCGGTATTAATAGCTATGCCATCCTTGAAACGCTCCGAACGTCAAGAAATCATTAGTTTTTTAGAGCCTTATAAAGTTGTGGTCCGTTCAGTGCCTGGAGTCGCAGAATTGGCCCAGGGTAAAGTTAAAGTTAATGATTTATTAGAAATTGATTTAAGTGATCTGCTTGGAAGGGATTCAGTTAAGCCAAATAAAGAGCTTTTTGAAAAGAACATTTCTAATAAGGTGGTCATGGTGACTGGAGCGGGTGGCTCAATTGGCTCAGAGCTATGTCGACAGATTGTATTATTAAAACCGAAAATGTTGGTTCTTTATGAATTGAGTGAACCAGCACTCTATCAGATTGATCAAGAGTTAAAAGATAACAATGAATTTAATATAGAAGTTTGCCCAATACTTGGGTCTGTTACTGATAAGGATAGAGCGCTAAAGATTTTTGAGTATTTTGGCGTCCAGACTATTTATCACGCTGCTGCCTATAAGCATGTTCCGCTTGTGGAATATAATAGTTCGCAAGGCTTCTTTAATAATGCAATAGGGACAAAGCTATTAGCTGAAGCTGCGATCACTTCAAACGTTGAAACCTTTGTTTTAATTTCAACCGACAAGGCCGTCAGGCCAACCAATTATATGGGGGCTAGTAAGCGCGCTGCAGAAATGGTTTTGCAGGCATTTGCTGAGCAAACTCATAACACTTGTTTTACTATGGTTCGTTTTGGCAATGTGCTCGATTCAAGTGGCTCGGTCATCCCTTTATTTAAAAAACAAATAAAAGAAGGCGGCCCATTAACAGTAACTCATCCTGACATAGTTCGTTATT
>Ga0233427_10000957_pt1 | contig 33578 bp, 31 predicted proteins | sample SI_118_April2016_5_FD_179885 | JGI IMG/M metagenome (GOLD analysis project Ga0233427, IMG submission 179885) | Seawater microbial communities from Saanich Inlet, British Columbia, Canada - SI_118_April2016_100_MG | ecosystem: Environmental > Aquatic > Marine > Inlet | place: Canada: British...
GCATTGCAGGGGTCGCCACTTTAACCAGGTTAGATATGGCTGCAAGTAAGCTACTCGCCAACTCTGATCGAGGCCTGGATATGGGAATGCATTGCCGGGATGTCATAGACCTTGCCATGCTTAATCTCAGCAAGACAGAATTTTTCGAGGCGGCCACAAAATCTAAAGTAGCCTATGGTGAAGCCATCTTAAAAGATCTTTCCAAGGTGATTGATAGGTTAGGCGAAGCAAATGGACTGCTTGAGCGTTGCATGAAGGCTATGGATATTTCAGTCCCTCGGGCGCTTCTTTGGCAGAATATTAGCAAAGTGAAAAGCTTTATAGCGGATGGAGTGTCTAGGTAATGATAAAGGCTATTATCGGCTATTAGATTTAAAAAGCATGGGTTTCTGGAGTTTCTGGAATCTATAAAAGAAAAATCAATCAACATAAACGTAAACACCATAAGAGTTTGATTATTTTGGGTAAGAAAATAAAAATAACAGTAGTTGGATCGGGGTATGTGGGAATGTCACTCTCGGTTCTCTTGGCGCAGCACAACGATGTGACCGTGCTGGATATTGATGCAGAAAGAGTTGATAAGATTAACAATAAGCAATCCACGGTTGCCGATACAGAAATTGAATTATTCTTGGCCGAAAAGTCCCTATCCTTGATCGCTACATTGGACAAGCAAGCTGCCTATGAGGGTGCTAGCTTTATTATCATTGCAACGCCCACGAACTATGACACCGACACAAACCGTTTTGATACTAGCTCCGTTGATACTGTGGTTGAGGATGCGCTTAAGTTTAATCTTGAAGCGTTGGTAGTTATTAAATCTACTATTCCAGTGGGCCATACGAAATCGCTTCAAGGAAAATTCGGAAGTGACCGAGTTGTTTTTTCTCCCGAGTTTTTAAGAGAGGGTCAAGCCCTTAAAGATAACCTCTATCCATCGCGAATTATTGTGGGTAGCCAGTGCAAGGCTAGCGTAGAATTTGCGGGCTTGCTAAAACAGGGCGCAGAAAAGGAAAGTATTGAAACGCTTTTCATTCGATCAACTGAGGCCGAGGCGGTCAAACTATTTGCCAATACCTATCTGGCTATGAGGGTGTCATTTTTTAATGAGTTAGATTCATACTCCTTGGCACATGAGCTAGGCACTAAAAACATCATTAACGCTGTATGCCTTGATGAGAGAATAGGAGTTGGTTACAACAACCCCTCCTTTGGCTATGGTGGTTATTGTTTGCCCAAGGATACCAAACAGTTACTGGCTAACTATGATCAGGTACCGCAAACACTAATTCAGGCTATTGTTTCGTCGAATACGACGCGTAAAGATTTTATTGCCAATGAAATTATAAAAATGAATCCCAGGATTGTCGGGTTTTATAGGCTCGTTATGAAAGAGGGTAGTGATAATTTTAGATCCTCAGCGATTCAGGGCGTAATGAAAAGAATTAAAGCCAAAGGAATTAAGGTTATTGTGCATGAGCCAAGCTTTGATGAAGATGAGTTTTTTGGTTCAAAAGTTTTGAATGATGTGAGTGAATTTATTTTACAGTCAGACCTTATTGTGGCCAACAGAGTGTCAGATGACCTGAGACATGTTAAACATAAAATATTTACTCGTGATATTTTTGGAGAAAATTAGGTAATGAAGAAGGTTCTAGTGACAGGTTCTGCTGGGTTTATAGGGTTCCACCTTGCTAAAGGTTTACTTGAGTCGGGATTTAATGTCGTAGGGATTGACAACCTTAACGATTATTATGATCCACAATTGAAGCTTGATAGGTTAGAGAATTTAAATGCTTTTGTGTCTGAGAAGAACTTACAAGATTCATATCAGTTTACTAAACTAGATATCTCAGACGAATATGCGCTTAAGGATCTATTTAACCAGCATGACTTTGATATAGTGGTGAACCTAGCCGCCCAGGCTGGCGTGCGCTATTCACTTGAAAACCCGAACGCTTATATTGTGTCTAATCTAGTTGGTTATGCAAATATTCTCGAATGTTGTCGCCATGCTAGCATTGAACATTTTATATTTGCCAGCTCAAGTTCCGTTTATGGCATGAATACTAAGCAGCCCTTTAGTACTTCTGACAATACTGACTTCCCTATTAGCCTTTACGCGGCAACAAAAAAATCTAACGAATTACTGGCCCACTCTTACAGTCATTTGTTTCAACTGCCTTGCACGGGTCTTCGGTTCTTTACAGTTTATGGCCCTTACGGCAGGCCAGATATGGCGTACTACAGCTTTACAAAAGCAATTCACGAAGGGCGCTCGATTGATGTTTTTAATCATGGAGATATGAAGCGCGACTTTACCTATATTGATGATATCGTTGATGGAATTTTGAAGGTGGTTCAAAAAGTTCCCAGGCCAATCGAGAGGGCATCAACTAATGCAGCTGCTCCATTTAGAGTATTCAATGTTGGAAACAACAAACCCGTACCTTTGAGCCGCTTTATAGAAGCGATAGAGGCTGCCATGTCAAAGCAAGCGGTGAAAAACATGCTGCCTATGCAGAGCGGCGATGTTCCTTTGACCTATGCTGATATTGATGACTTGGTTGATGAATATGGATTTCACCCTAGCACATCTATAGAGCAAGGAATTTCAAAATTTGTAGATTGGTATCGTAGCTACGCCGTATAACTTTATCGACAAAGGTTTTATTTTTTTATAGATAGATTGAATTTACAATATTAATATTTGAGAGTTTGGGATTGTCCCTACTAATTGAGGAGAAAATTATGACGTGTAAAGTTAGTGCTGAAATCGGTTGGAATTTTATGGGTGATATGGCTTTGGCAGAACAAATGATTGTTGCCGCAAAACAGAGCGGTGCTGATATCGCGAAGTTTCAGTATTGGGATCCAAAAAAACTAAAAGCAGGGCCTTGGGATCATGATGGCAGGCTGGAGATCTATAATGCGGCTGCTTTGGATGAAGAAAAGATTCGCCTTTTGATGAAGCTATGTAAAGAAAACGACATATCATTTCTAATCAGCGCGTTTAATGCTTCTGATGCTGAGTTTATCGCTGGACTCGGAATAAAAACCCTTAAGATTCCTTCTCATGAAGTAGCTAATGTGGCGCTTCATGAATTCGCGGCTAACAATTTTGACGAGGTGTACGTCTCTCTTGGTGCTGGTTCGCCTCGAGAAATCGAAGATGCATGTAAAATATATAATAGTGTTAATGGGCTCTTCTGGGTGGGGATGCATTGCGTTTCATCGTATCCGTGTGGGCCTAAACATGCGAATCTTCCGCGGCTAACCTACCTGAGTAATTTATGTGCCAATATAGGGTATAGCGATCATACATCGGACGTCGTTACTCCCGCCATCAGTGTTGCCTATGGAGCTCAAGTTGTTGAAAAGCATTTCACAGTAGATAAATCGTTGCCCGGTAGAGATAACAAATTTGCACTTGACCCGGATGAATTCGCTCAAATGGTAGAAAACATCCATGCAGCTGAAGAAAGTTGCACCTACCATGGCCCCGAGCCTCGTGATATTGAAAGAGATACCATTGAAAACTACAGGGGTAGATGGGGGGAGTAGTAGTTGAAAAAGAATAGGCCGTTAGTAAATATTGTTGTAAGGACCTTTAACGAGGAAGATTGGATTCGTAGTTGTTTGACTACAATTTTCAAGCAAGATTATCAGAATAAGGTTATTACCGTCGTTGATAGTGGTAGCGATGATGCTACTACACGAGTGGTTGGAGAGTTCCCAGGTGTTAGCTTAATTGAAATAAATGATTATTTGCCGGGTAGAGCCATTAACGTTGGTATTGATGCTCAGCCATGTGATTATGTAATGATATTGTCAGCGCATTGTCTAATTAAAAATTCTAACTGTATTTCCACATATGTAGATTATTTAGAGAAAAACCCTAAGGTTGCCGGAGCATATGGTAGGCAGTTACCGCTTAAATATACTAATTGTGATGATGCGCGAGATCTAATGCTTACCTTCGGCATTGAGGAAAGAGTTCAACGGAAAGATAGTTTTTTCCATAACGCTAATAGCATGTTAAGAATGAGCGCACTTAATCGGGTGCCAATAGATAATAAGGTGAAGCACATTGAAGATAGACTCTGGGCCAAACAGGCAATAGAGGCTGGATATAATGTCGCATATTTGCCGAACACTGAAGTTTATCACTATCATGGGCTTCATCAGCACGGAAGAACTGCCTCCTTTAGGGCTGAGGGTGTCACGTCACTGATAAAAGAATTCGACGGTGAAGTAATTGAGGAGGATTGTAAAGCGGTCCATGGGCGCGTATTTATTTGCCCGGTAGTAATAATTGTTAACCCAGAGCTGAGCGTATTGGATTCGATGGCCGAGAGAATAAGGGCGGTTTTGAGTGCCCTCCAGAAACAGCATGTTTATCTATTCTCTGATAACGACCACCATGAAAAAGAGTGTGAGGCTGACAACGTAACTTTCTTGCCCAGAAACTCACTCGGACTAAGCACTGAGATCAGTTTTCGTGAGTTGAGTCGTAAGTTACTAGCGGCAATTGAATCTGATTTGGGTGTTGTTTCTGATGCATTAAGTTTTGTGGACATGTCCTATAGTCATCTTAATCTAAATTTTGTAAAGCTTGCGCAGACGATGTTGTTTGAGAGGTTTTATAAAGCTGTACTTCCTGCTTGGCAGGATTATGGGAATTACTGGAAGAGGGATGACGCTCATTTTGTTGAACTGAATGTTAACTATGAAAATAAAGAAACTAAATCAGAGCTTTTTAGATCTGTATTGGGCCAAGGCGGTTGTATACGAAGTTCTGAAATAAGGTCTTCTAAAAAAAGTTGGCAGATTAATGAACTTATATGTACTGCGGACATTAATGTCGTGAGGAGAATTAACCATGATTAATGGGAAAAAAGTCTTAGCTGTCACCTTGGCTAGAGGAGGGTCCAAGGGTATTCCCAAAAAAAATATCCATAATATTAATGGCCGCCCGTTAATAGCATACACAATTCAAGAGTGTTTAGAGAGTAAATATATAGATAAATATATCGTCTCAACTGATTGTGAGGAAATTGCTGCAGTTGCGTTGAATCATGGTGCACATGTCCCTTTTATGAGGCCAAGTAACTTGGCCAATGATAGTGCAAGTAGTGCGGATGCTCTTATTCATGCGGTTAATTGGGCCAACAAAGGGGATGATCACTATGATATCGTTGTGGAAGTAATGGCGACGAACCCTCTAAAAAAAGCTCTACACATAGATCATTGTATTCAGCTGATGGAGAACAATGGTCATCCTTACTGCGTTGCTGTTCAAGAATTACATGATCATCATCCTGCTAGAATAAAATACCTAGAAAACGGAATAATGAAAGACTTTTTTCCTGAAGTACTTGAGTCCAGAAGGCAAGATTTGGAACCCCAAGCCTATATCAGAGCTGGCTCTATTTACTGTATGACTTCAGATGCTTTATTATCAACCGGAGCTCGCTATGGAAAGGACAATACATTAGCTTATGTATTGCCCGACGAATTTGTAATTAATATTGATGAACCTCGAGATATGGTTTTAGCCAAGCTCCTAATAGAAGAGAGAGAGCAGCGTGAAGCCTAAATTACTTGTCACTACGGAAATTGATAGCATTGACGATTTGCGTGCCAAACTTGATGCGCACTTTGAGGTAGTTTATGTCCCAAATATATCATCGAATGATTTTAGAGCATTTGGTGATGATATAAATGCAATCTTCACGAATCCAAATAATTCGAGAGTGTATTATGGCGCTGAAAATCTCGAAAAACTTAAATCTTTAAAAGTTCTAGCCACAGCATCTACGGGAACCATCCATATTGATAAGGGCTATCTAAAAAATAAAGCTATCGAATTGATAAGTATTACCAAAAGTATCTCGGTCTTGGAGAGAATTACAAGCACAGCTGAACATGCCTTCTTACTTACACTTTCAGCTCTCAGAAATTATGACGCTGCGGTGTCGTCGGTACAAGAGGGCCTTTGGGACTACTCTCCTTTCGTTGGTCGTCAGATGAATTCTTTGAAAATAGGAGTGATAGGGTATGGGAGACTCGGAAAAATGTATGCAAAATTTTGTAAAGCATTTGACGCTCAAGTTATTTGTTGTGATCCTTTTAAACAAAGTGAAATTACGGGAAGTGGATACGAGTCAGAGAGTATTTCTGAAATCTTTAAAACTTGCGACGTAGTAAGCCTACACATCCATGCAATTCCGGAAAATCTCAAGCTAATAAATAGTGAATTGTTAACTAATTCAAATCCTAATCAAGTATTAATAAATACTTCCCGTGGAGAGATCGTTGATGAAGGTGCTATTCTTGCAAAGGCCAAAAGTTGCCAAAATTTTAAATATTTTACTGATGTCCTTTCTAATGAACATGAAGATTTGTCCGATAACTTGCTCTTTGCATCAGACCTTTACGGTACGCAGGTCGTTATAACACCTCATTGCGGCGGAATGACTTCCGATGCAAGAGCTATTGCATATCATCATGCGGCAGATTTGTTGATTCAGGCGTATCATTGAGATGATTCTCGTCAATGAAAAAAAATAACACCGCTCATATTTTCCTTGCTGAAACAGTTTTGCATATATTGTTTTCTGTTGCCGTCATTGAAGCATTTTTTACCGAAGAAAAAAAAATTATAATTTGGTTTGGGGATGCAAATATCAAAGAGAGATATCCTTGGTTATTTGAGGATAAAGAAATCGAATTTATTGTGGTAAATAATCCAAGCAATCTATCTTTTTTTAAGCTCGATATTAGTGTCAAGGAGATACAAGAAAAAATCGAATACTTAGCGAGTTACGACTGCAGTATCACTACTTATTATGATACAGCCTATGGCTTTGAAATTATTAGAGATTATCTGAATATTCCTTGGGAGAAAGTTTCACTGCTAGAGGATGGGCAAGCTAACTATCTTCGTAATGTTGCAATGCCATCGCAATCTCGAAGGGTGGCTAAACATTTAGTTAATAAAATCATGGGGCGCTTTGGGCTAAATATGTCATTGTATAATTTGGGTGGAAATCTGAAAATTAGGACGTTTTTCAGCATGAGCCCGGAGCATGTTTATATTCTCAGTCCAGCACAGTCTAAAGTTCATTCAATAGCCAGTAACGTGAAAAATATTCTCAAGAGGAGCACCATAGAGCTTATTGGTGACAGCCTTCAAGACGTTGATGGTGTTATTACGCTCACGCCTATTTATGCGTATAAAAGAAAAACCAAGAGAGAGCTATTAATTTTTCTAGATCAAACGGTCACCAAGTACAGCATCCAGAGACCGTTGATTAAACCTCACCCTAGGGACTATAGTTTAGGCATTACGACGGATATTTTGGAATATTTTGGTAATACAGTAGAGCTAAGCCCCGAGGTGCCCACAGAATTTCTATTTGAACACCTTGGTCCATGTAAATGGTATGGGCCACCATCATCTGCAATGTTGAATCGTCACTTTATTTATCCTGATGTCCGAGACGAGTTTTATATTTCGGAATTCGGAACGTCTTCTCAGTTTGCTAAAAAACAAGTTCAGGTTTTTCGCGATATAATGGGAGACAAAGCCATAGAGTTCAAAGCAGTAATTTAAGTTTTCAAGAGGAGTATAACTTTGCCGTTAATTAAATTTAGTAAGCCAAGTACCGCTGTGATCAAGAATAAAAAATCTTTCTTTGATGAAAATGAAAAACATTTAGCTTATGTTCGAGGAGTAAATAATCTATATACAAGTCAGCCACCTAGAAAGTTTTGTAAGACTTGCGGCTCACCACTTAATGCTGCGACCATAAATATTCAAGACGTGCAGTACGCGATTTGTGGAACTTGTGGTCATTTTAACGGCCTTCATCAGGACACCCACGACTTTGCTAAAGTTGTATACACCGCGGGTCATGGGGAAAACTACTCAAAAAATTATAAGAGTGACTACATGGCTCGCGTCGTTGATATTTATAAGCCTAAGGTCGAATTTCTAGGTGAGGCGCTTGCGGAAGATGGCGTCACAAACTTTGCGATAAGCGATGTTGGTTGTGGAGGTGGCCACTTTGTTGCGGCTTGCGAACAGCTTCAGATTCGCTGCGTTGGTTATGACACTAATGCTGAGCTAATCAGGCTAGGAAGCGAAATGCTGTCAGAAAACAGTGTGCAAGTGAGCGAACTTGAGGATATTACAGATGTTATTCGGTCTGTTAATACGCCGGTGTTAAGTTTAATTGGTGTGCTGGAACATCTAATGAACCCACTGGAGGCATTAATGGCATTTAAGGAGAGTGACGCGAAATACCTTTATTTGCAGGTCCCGCTCTTTAGTTTTAGCGTATTATTGGAAAGCGCAAACAAAGACATTTTCCCGAGACAACTTAATGCCGGACATACTCATCTCTACACTCGGCAGTCTTTGGAATACTTGAAGAATCGCTTCCAATTCAAAACAGTCGGTGAGTGGTGGTTCGGTACGGATATGGTTGACTTGTTCAGGCATTTGTCAATTAAAGCCAGCGTAGACGAAGAATCACGCAATGAGCTTATTTGGAAACTTCTGGGATCGCATATTGATGATCTGCAGTCGGTGCTGGATCGAACTAAAAATTGTTCTGGTGTAAATCTTATTTGGTCAAAGTAGTTTCTAACGGAGCCTAGTAATAAATGCGTAATATTTTTGTTTATAGTTTGCCGCGTTCGGGAACAAATTTTTTTTCAGCTTACCTACACTTTCACAAGATGTTTTTTTCGATAAACGCGCAGCGATACTTTCTTGGAACGGATGTCGGGAGTTCCGTTTTTGATTTATCAATCTTCCGCAAGCCAGGGATTCATAAAGATCAGAATGACATAGAAGCATTAATATTTGATGAGGTCAGGCCGCTATTTTTTCCGGCGTACTCAAAACATGTTAGTTTGCCATCTCGGGCTCGTCGCAGAATAAGGGAAGTCTCGCTCAAAAGACTGATAACAATTCCATCGAAGGAGCTTCTTTTGTACCGTAATCCAATAAAAGTTGCTGAGTCGCTAACATCGTATGGAAAACTAAATGGTAGAAATTATTGGGAACTAGTTTCGGAGGATGATCTCGAGCAATTCTATCAATATTACTTGAGATTTATTAAGCGGGTTTCGCGAAGACCTAGTGTCATACTTGTTGATGTTGGAGCGGTTTTTTCGTTTCAGGAAACGGCAAGTCGACTATTTAACGAGCTAGGTACTGGCGTAAGTTTGGGTAGTTACGAGGAAGCAAAAAGTCATGTGGCATGCGGTGGCTGTGGAGATGATGCCTTGTTCAAATCAGATGGGTTCACACCCCGCTATAGATTAGACATCAATGGCTGTCCTGTCTGTGGACAGGAATTGGTTGGCTTCGGGGGGTTTAGCGCTTTAGCCAGCTTCGATCCAGAACGCTTCTTAGGTCTTTCAGATGTCGATCTGAATAAGCACGCTCGGCCTTTGAGGGCTGTTTTCGGCGAGGAGTTGAGCCAATGCTTTCTGTCGAATAAGAGAGTCAATCAAGGCATTCAAAGTCTCAGCTCATCATTTCTAGGCGGAGTCTATTGAGTATGTTAGCAAACCAACCGCGACGAGTCTTGGTAACCGCGGTTATTTGTCAGCACAACTGGCGACGACTACATACTGCCAACGGCAGTATGTCACCCGGTGTTGCCGAAAATCAGTTTCATTTGGTGTCCAAAATTGCTTGACCACTACATAGGAGGGCTCGGAAAGCTTGATCTAAAGTTGACACCAAACAGGGTAGTGAAGCTAATTAGTGATACTCCTTAATAGCTATTTGAGTCGTGAACAGACAAATCTAGATACATATTCGAATCAAACTAAAGATCGACTGCCAGATATTTTGGAAAACCTTATTGAAGAATAGGGGTGGTGTAGATCAATTATTAGTCAGTTATCTTAGTTTGCCGTTAGGTCTAAGGCTGCGGAGTTTGAAATTGGCTAAGAGGAATACATGACAATTACGAAACTTATACCGGCATCCTTTGCTCTGAGCAAGTTAGTTAGATTGGGCGCGGTCTTATTATTGATGGGGTCAGTTTCAGTAGAAGACTTCTCGATCTGGATCAGCTGCAGTTTAGTCCTGCAATATACGGGCTTCCTGCAACTGGGGATCCCCGCTGCTACTTCTCGCGAATTGGCGATTGCAATTGGTCAAAACGATTTGTGGCGTGCTGTAATGCTTCAAGTGACGGCCATTAAAGTACAAATCATGCTCGCGGCGCTTATCGTCGTCATAGTGGTTTTTATATTCGGGCGTATGAATCTGGCGTTGCTTATCATCGGATACATAGTCACCACACACTTTTCTGCTCTAATGGTGACGGCAGCGCGATTTTCGCTAAGGAATAAAGTTACTGTATTTTCGCAACTTGCCGACGCTCTTGTCATCCTGACTGGCCTTTTCTATGCGTCATTAACCTTGACAGTAGAGGGTCTGTTAGCGATATATTTGGCCGCTAACATGACGTCAGCGTTTATTTGTCTTCCGTCAAAGCGCGTTTTACGAAAATCCTTCTCTTTGGATAGAGAGTGGTTATCCTTCATCGGTCCGGCAATTCTTCAAGCACTTCCTTTGGTCTTATTTAGCTTTCTTATCTTATTTCGAGGGACATGGGATATAATTCTGATTGAACTCTGCGGCGACGCATCTAATGCCGGATTCTCAGGAACACTGATATTAACCGATTCATTTAGGACTTTAACTGCGTTGCTAATGACTGTTTTTGTTCCCGTCATTGCAAACCAATTTGGTAAAGCGAATGCCACTGTAAGCTCCGCCATGATTCGCCATTTAAATCGCTTTGCGCATATAACTATAGCGCTATCGATTACTTGTGTTCTCATCACATTCTTTTTTGGGGATACCATAATGCGCGAATACCTTCCGCAGTATCAAGACCTCAGCGCGGAGTTCTTCCTAAAAGTAATAGTTCTTTCTACAGCTCTGATAAGCATGCCTTATTACTCGTTTCTAACTGCAACACGTCAAGTCAAAACGGCACTAAGTATTATTTCCGCCAGCTTGATCTCGGGTATTTTTATTGCATTAGTACTCGCCTCTTTTTTTGATATCTTGTATGCCCTACTAGTCGGCTCTTTTGCCGCAAATTGTTTGGCCCTTGCGGCTCAATTTATTCATATAAAATATTACCTAGAAAATTATGACGTTAATTAAAAATAAAGTTACTTTTCGGTTTCGAGAGATTGTAATTCTTCTGTTAATAACTTTACTGCCATTCAAATTATTTTCCTTGAAGCTCGGGCTAATCTTTTCCTTCAGCCGGATACTGACTTTGGTTGCTCTATCATTTGCAGCGATAATTTTAGTCCAGAATCTACGAAACAGGTTTACTTTTAAAAGTGAATCGAGGACTGTTTTTATATTATTCCTCAGTTTTTCGATATACATCTTCGTTTGTTATCTTTCTTCTTTGTGGTTGTATATAGATCACCAGAATTTTACAAGGGTTCACATCATGAGTATGCGGGTAGTGGAGCATATTTTTATAATTCCTTTGTGTTTTATGACACTCACTAGCAACCGTTGTTCGCGAGAACGCCTTCTCCTAGTAGCTAGTAAATTGTGGAAATGGGCTATTTTTCTCGGTTTTCTTCAGTCAATTATCTCATTAGTAGGGATTTTTATTTCCTATGAGTCAATTGGCGAGCCATCGCTTGAAAACAAAGCTACCGCCTTCGGCTTAACATTTATGCGTGCGAGTTCAGTTTTTGGCGAGCCACGTGATTTAGCTGGGTTGGTAATCCCAATATTCTTTTTTTATCACCTGATTCGGGGAACAACTATGTCAGCAAAAGATTGGATTCTATTATTTTCAATCGGTGTTCTGACATTTTCCAGTACGTTTTTATTAGCACTCATTGGACTTCTGATCGGGTTTGTTTTCTCTCGCTTGAGTCTCAAGGGCCTACCTTTTGTTTGCGCATTGTGTGGTTGCTTTTTTGTTATATTCATTACGGGAATATGGTCACCATTTATCGAGTGGCTTCTATCTCCTATACCGAGGTTTTCGCTTATTCTCGATTTGGTCTCGAATCCATCCATTCTAGCTACCGGAGAAAAAATTGATGGTGATATTGCAGAACAAATTTCTGACTTAATGCTGGTGCACTATATTTTGTCGGGCGAAGTGTTCAGTTGGTCGGGGTTATTTGGTAACGGGTTGGGGTCTAGTCAAATATTTCTGCAAGAGTATGCAAACTTTGTTTATGGATACCATGTTACTGAAAAGTTGCTCGGATCGCGTTTTCTAGTATTCATATTTTTAATAGATTTTGGTGTAATTGGGTGTTTTATTTTGTTTTCTTTTGTTTCCATTTTAATCAGGCGTGTAGCTGTTTCTTGTTATAACCAGAGGCAATTTTATTTTTATTGTTTTGGGATTCTATTCAGCTCGCTATTTTATGATGGATATTTTTTTGTTCTACTTTGCTTAGCGCTTATTGTTTTGGATGAAAAGCGACGTGCCGATCAAGGCCAACAGCCTATATAAAAAAGATTTTGAGGAGAATGCAATGAAAATTGTACAACGTTATTTAGTTGGAAGGTTCATTTGGTTGGAGCGATTCTAAAGGAGAATAATATCCAGCCTAGTACTATTTGTGAATTAGGTTGTGGGACAGGGGATATACTATTATGTTTGCATAAACTATATTTTCTCGAGGGATTATTTTCAGGATTTTATTTTTCTCCAGACTTGGAAAAGGTTTGGCATGAGCTCATTGAAGAGAATCCCGATATAAGTAATTTTTCGTTTAAGGTTGTTGACTTTCATCAAATAAATAAGACTAAGCCTGATGTTTTATTTGGCACTCGCTTTATAATTTTCTTATTAGTGCTCGATATAGGTTTGATGGGCTGCTTTATCTTTTTGAAAATAGCATTGGATCTTATAACCTGCGTGAGTAAGAAATCTAGATCCCCAGAGCTATTTCAGCACTATAGCCATTGTATAATTTCGGTTTCTCTTTTCAACGATAGTTATTTTTTTGTATGTAATTAATGTTTTTAGCTGTGTTACAGGGTATGCACCATGAGAGATACGGCCTGAAAGAAAATAAGATCTTGTCTGTTAGGTAGTATAGACGTCGTAGGTATCTTTTTATATTCATCATCTCTAATTTGTTTTTAATCTACATGAATGGTGATCTATAGATATTTAGACACGTTTTAGTAAGTTAACTGTGCCGAAATAAGTGTAATTGAATAAGTAGGAAATATGAAAGTATTAAATGTCGTTTCAATACTGAGCCCTCTATTGGGTGGGGGTGTGGCCGAGAGAATAATTCAAATGTCTCATTACCTAGCTAAAAATGGAGTTGAGACCAGTGTGTTGACTCTTGATTATGGGCTTGACGACGACACATTAAAATATCTTGGGGATGTAAGAATAATAGCTCTGTCGCTATTAGTGCGGCGTTTTTATATTCCATTTCCAAACCTAAAAAAAATAAATAATGCTGTAAGAGATAGCGATGTGATTCATTTCTCAAATCACTGGGGTATTTTGAATTCGTTGGTGTTCTTATCAAACTTAGTGCACCAAAAGCCCTATGCTGTTTGTCCGGCTGGTGGGCTCAAAATTGCTGGTAGATCACAAATATTAAAAGGTATTTATAATAAATTAGTTGGCTACCGGATTATTCGGTCAGCTTCTTTGTGTATTGCTGTAGTTGAAGAAGAAGTTGATCTATTTTTAGAATATGGTAGTTCAGCGGACAAAATAAAGGTAATCCCCAATGGGATAGTCATGCCATGCTCCCAGTTAGATGAGAGTCAACCTTTCAGGGAGCGTTATGGGGTACCAAATAGATTTATTCTTTTTATGGGGAGACTTAATCCTATAAAGGGAATTGATATGTTGGTTTCTGCATATTGTAGGATTAAAGCGCTTAAGTTTGTTGATTATGACCTCGTTATAGCAGGAGTAGATGAGGGACTATTACCTGAACTTACCTCTATAATTCAGCAGGCAGAGCTTTCAGAGAATATACATTTTTTAGGCTTTGTTACTGGCTCTGATAAGCAGCAGGCTTATGCGAGTGCTGATTTATTAGTCATTCCCTCTAGGAGTGAAGCCATGTCTATTGTTGTGCTAGAGGCGGCTGTTCATGGTACACCTGTCATTTGTACGGATCAGTGCGGTTTGAGTGAGTTTGCTCGACAAGATTGCGTCGCTATTGTCCCTGCAACATTGGATGGGATTGCTGAGGGCTTAGATGCTTTTTTTGAATCAAGAGGTCGCCAAGAGCAAGGGCAGCGCCTTAAAAGATATGTGACTGAACGATTCGAGTGGTCTTCGATAGTTCGCGAGTACATAGTGCTGTATGAGAAAATTTTGGGTATTGCTAGACAGTAATAGCCTCATTATTAATTAGAAAAAATGAATCGAGGCTGCATTGCCACACAATAAAGTAGCGCAAAGAATGGAATTACAAGCTTATGTTTAAGATCATTGAAAATATGTCATTCGATGTTAAGAAAAAGTGTGTCACATTTGTCGATGCTTGTTTGTTGTTTTACTGCTTTGTTGGAACTTCTGTCTTTTTCAATTTTGTTGTGGATTATATTGGATATACATATTCAGCCTTATTTTCGTTGTTAAATGTAATATTGCTATCTTTTACAGGCAGCTACGAGGTGGTTTGGAGTCTGTTTGGTTTTAGAGATGGGGTGCGAATTGCAGTATCTCTGGTTCTAACATCAACAGCGTTCTATATGTTTGGTGGCTTTGAGCCTGGTCTAGTTGCGGGTGTATTTTTAGTCTTTTTGTCTTTTAATGTACTAATTTTTAGCCGACTTATTTACGCCAATTGGCGTACTTTAGTCAGTCGTAGCTCATCCAAAAGTGAAAAAATTCTTATAATTGGAGCAGGCGAGGCGGGTGCTCAATTGTTTAAATCTCTTAAAAAAGATGCCATGTTAGGTTTAAACCCTGTGGGCTTTTTAGATGACCATCCTAGAAAGCGTACTTTTAAAATACATGGTGCTAAGGTATACGGAACGGTTAATGATTTATCGCGAGTTGCATCTCAATTGGCGGTCCAAAAAGTTATTGTTGCAATCCCTTCTGCTAGTAACGAAGAAATGCAAAGAATTTTTAATGTTACTAATTCTGCAGGTTTAGAATTAAGGACAATTCCCTCTCTCAAAAACATATTGAATGGTAAAGTTGATCCTTCACAGATTAAAAAGCTTGAGCCAGAAGATTTGCTGGGCCGAGATTCGGTGATACTCGATCAGTCAGCGCTTGGAGAGATATTAACGTATAAAACTGTTTTAGTGACTGGGGCCGGAGGGTCTATTGGTAGTGAATTATGTAACCAAATCTCTAATTTTTCGCCAGCGACGCTTGTTTTGTTTGAACAGTCAGAATTGTTTTTATACGAGTTAGAAATGAAACTGTCAAAAAAGTACTCTAATATTAACATTATTCCTGTAATTGGAGATGTAAGGTGCTATACAGATATTGATTCAGCAATAACGACTTTTAAACCAGATGTTGTATTTCATGCAGCAGCATATAAGCATGTACCGCTGATGGAGAGTAATCCGGTTCAAGCGATTAGAACCAACGTGTTGGGGACGCAAAATGTCGCTAAGGCTGCTGGCTCATTTAAAGTTCCTCGTTTTGTATTGATTTCGACCGACAAAGCAGTGAATCCTACAAATGTAATGGGGGCGACTAAAAGGGTTGCGGAGATAGCTTGTCAAATTGAGTCCACTTTGTCTGTTGAGACGAAATTCATGGTGGTCAGATTCGGGAATGTGCTGGGAAGTAGCGGCAGTGTTATTCCCTTATTTACGCGGCAAATTTTGGCAGGGGGCCCTGTAACAGTCACACATAGGGATATTATTCGGTACTTCATGTCTATACCGGAAGCGTGTCAGTTAGTCTTGCAAGCCAGTGTTTTAGGGGAGGGTGGGGAAATTTTCGTGTTAGATATGGGCGATCCAGTCAAAATTACGCATCTTGCTGAAGAAATGATACGTTTAAGTGGTCTAAAGGTGGGGATTGATATCTCGATTGAGTACACTGGACTAAGGCCTGGTGAAAAATTGTACGAAGAACTTTTAGCTGATGGCGAGACAACAAATCCAACCTCGCATTCAAAAATACTGATTGCTAAAAATAGAGAGTTTAATCCGACATCTCTTGAAAATCTAAATCAATTGTTATCTGTTGTGCCAGGTGCGGAGCTGGCTGAAATTGTTGCCAAACTTAAATTGTTAGTTCCTGAGTTAACCCACAATATAGTAGATGTGGGTTAACCCATGTTTTTAGTGATTAACTATGATTTTTAAATTTTGCTAAATTATAAAATTGGAGCGTAACGTAAGGAAAAAATGAGCATATTAAATACCTATAGTGACATTGTAATTCTTGGAGGTTCTGGCTTTATTGGCACAAACCTCATAAACCATCTTTTATCAACAACAAATGTTAGGCTATCAGTACTGCAAAGAGAGTCTTTTTCTTTGCAAGAATTTAATAATCCCCGCATTAGGTGTGTTGACGGAAACCTTTCTAGTAAGAGTTCTCTTGGTCTGCTGCTTTCTGAAAATTCATTAGTGATAAACCTTGTTTATGTAAATAGTGAAGACGAAAGTGAGAATCTTAGATTACTTACTAATTTATTGTCAGTGTGTGTTGAAAAGAAAATAAAAAAATTTATATATCTTAGTACTGCTGTGGTCGTGGGGAATACCGCGGTGACTAAAACTAGCGAACTAACAATCGAAAGACCCCGCACTCAATACGAGAAAACAAAACTCCAATTAGAAAAAACGATACATGATCGTTTCAGTAATACTAATATTGTTTATACGATTATTAGACCCACTGCGGTATTTGGTGACGGAAGTAAAAATTTAATTAAATTAGTAGACGATATAATTAATGGCTCAAGGCTGCTTAACTATCTTAAAGCATGTGTCTATGGGTATAGGAAGATGAATCTAGTGCCTGTTAGTAAGGTATTATCTGCGATTATATTTTTGGCGGAACAAAACTTTGTGACCCATTATGATACATTCATAGTGTCCGATGATGAGGTTGAAAAGAACGATTATAAGTCTATTGAATCACTAGCAAGACAGGCGCTAGGTATGAGAGGGCATTTTGTCCCAGTAGTGCATTTTCCGTCTATTATTCTGAAAATAATATTGAGAATGCGAGGCAGATCAAATATTAATTTGAACCGGACTTACTCATCTAAGAGGCTAATCGATTTAGGCTGGAACCCTAATGACAGTTTTGAAAAAGACTTAGTTGAATCAGTTAGGGTTATTGCAGGAAATATTAGATAGCTTAAGGCAAAAAATATGACTTGGTGGCTAGGGTAGTGTCGAACAGTATTTTTAGTTTAATAAAGACTCTTTGTTAGATCCTAATAGGTAAGTTATATATTGTAAATTAGATTTAACTGAAAAATTTTTATGTGCTGCCTTGCTTAGTGGATTCTATCGGTTTTCATTGCGGATAGCTTAGGAAACGATATAAGTGACTTTAATGATGTACACATATTTAGTGAGGTGTTAAATGTTCAAAGGTAAGACACTCTTAATAACCGGGGGAACAGGGTCATTTGGCAATGCGGTCTTGAGACGATTTTTAACAACTGATATAGCGGAAATTCGGATATTTTCGCGAGATGAATTGAAGCAAGATGACATGAGAAAGCTTTTTAATCATAAAAAATTAAAATTTTATATTGGGGATGTAAGAGATACCAACTCCATTGATGATGCTATGAATGGAGTTGATTTCGTTTTCCATGCTGCTGCGCTCAAGCAAGTTCCTTCATGCGAGTTTTATCCAATGCAAGCAGTTAAGACTAATGTTATTGGTACGGAAAATGTTTTGAATTCTGCAATAAAGGCAAGAGTCAAGAAAGTGATAGCGTTAAGTACCGATAAAGCCGTCTATCCTATTAATGCAATGGGAATTAGTAAAGCTATGATGGAGAGAGTGGTTGTTGCTAAAGCCCGTAGTGAGGAAGGTACTATGATTGCCTGTACTCGATATGGCAATGTGATGGCGAGTCGAGGCTCGGTTATTCCTCTTTTTATAGATCAAATACGGACCGGAAGCCCAATCACTATAACTGACCCAAATATGACCAGATTCATGATGAGTCTTGACCAGGCGGTTGATTTGGTGTTGTTTGCATTTGAAAATGGCAAAAGTGGCGATATTTTTGTTCAGAAAGCTCCATCGGCAACAATCAAATTACTCGCAAAAACATTGGCTACCATTTTGGGTAAGCCTACCCACGAAGTAAAGATAATTGGAACAAGGCATGGAGAGAAACTTTATGAGACGCTCCTGACAAAGGAAGAAATGGTAAAGGCTATTGATATGGCTGATTATTATAGAATTCCAGCAGATAACCGTGATCTTAATTACAATAAGTTTTTTGAGGAAGGTGAGGAGGTAATCACTCAGGCAGGGGAATATCACTCACATAATGCGCATAGATTAGGTGAAGATGAGTTGACTCGTCTCCTTCTAGGGCTTACAGAAATTCAAGACGATCTTGAGGAGTTTGCAATCGGTGAATAAAATAAAAGTAATGACAATAGTTGGGACTAGGCCAGAAATAATTAAGCTCAGCGAGGTTATGAAGGAGTTAGATCGGCATGTCAATCATACGATTGTACATACGGGTCAAAATTATGACTATGAACTTAACGAGATTTTTTTTGCAGATTTAAACATAAGGAAGCCAGATATATTCCTAGAAGCGGTTAAAGGAACACCATCAGAAACTATTGGCGATATCATCGCTAAGGCAGATAGGGTGTTCGCAGAAATCAATCCTGATGCACTGTTAATATACGGTGACACTAATAGTTGTTTAAGTGTTATTCCAGCAAAAAAACGAAAAATTCCAATCTTTCATATGGAAGCGGGTAATCGTTGTTTTGATCAAAGAGTGCCAGAGGAAATCAATAGAAAAATAGTGGACCATTTAAGCGATATTAACCTGCCACTTTCTGAGCAGGCGAGAGATTACTTGATTGCAGAAGGAATAAAGCCAGAAACAGTCATTAAAACGGGCTCACCGATGACTGAAGTGTTAAATGCCAATATGATGAAAATCAAGGCGAGTGATATATTAGATAGAGAAGGGCTGCAGCAAAAAAAATATATAGTCATGAGTATTCATCGGGAAGAGAATGTTGATTCACCCTCCAACTTTTCTGATCTGTTGAAATCAATTGATGCATTGACAAGTAAATATGCAATGCCAATAGTTATTTCTACTCATCCGAGGACAAGGAAAAAACTTGACGAGATAGGGTATCAGAGTGAAAATCCATTAATTAGATTTTCTAAGCCTTATGGGTTCCATGACTATAATAATCTTCAGATTAATGCATTTTGTGTCATTTCAGATAGTGGGACTATTGCAGAGGAGGCTTCTATTCTTAATTTACCCGCCGTGACAATACGTCAGGCGCATGAAAGGCCCGAAGGCATGGATGAAGCGACCGTAATAATGTCAGGTTTAAGTGCAACCAGGGTGCTAGACTCGGTAGAAATTGCGACTAGTCATCACGCTGAAGCAAAGAGAGCTATCAAACCAGTTAAAGACTATGAGGCAGATAATGTTTCCAAAAAAGTTCTTCGTATTATCGTTTCATATATTGACTACGTAAATAGAACCGTCTGGCACAAGGAATAGAGGTCTTGAAAAAGAGGATTTTGGTCCTAGGTTCCACTGGACTTATTGGCCACCAAGTATTTAATTATCTTCAGTGTAATGGACAGTATGAGTTATATGATTTCGCCTATCGAAAGCCATTACTGAATAGTACTGTAATTCTCGATGCAAGAAACGAAGAAAAATATCTCAAAAAAATAGGAGATGTCGCGCCAGACTTCATTGTTAATTGTGTTGGTATATTGATAAATGGCGCTAACATCAATCCAGAAAATGCAATCTTTCTGAATGCATACATGCCGCATCGGTTGGCAAGGCTAGCGGACGAGATTAATGCAAAGTTAATTCACATATCAACAGATTGCGTTTTTTCAGGAAATAAAGATACTGCCTATATTGAAACGGACGCTAAAGATGGATTTGGTATTTATGCTAAAACTAAAGCGCTTGGGGAAGTTATAAGTGAGGACCATTTAACTTTGAGAACTTCAGTAGTTGGACCTGAGCTGAAAAATGATGGGGAGGAACTATTTCATTGGTTCATGAACCAAAATGGAGCTATTGACGGTTATACTAAAGCCATTTGGTCAGGTGTTACTACCTTAGAGCTTGCGAAGGCCGTAGATTTTTCTATAAGGGCAGGTATCACAGGATTGCATCATGTCACAAATAATGCATCTATCAATAAATATGATCTCCTCAGACTGTTCCAAAAGCACACCCGAAAAGAAATTAGCATTAATGCAGTGAATGGTAAAAAGAGTGATAAAAGTTTTATTGATACAAGAGGACTGCTAGGTTATGAAATACCTTCCTATGATCGAATGATTTCTGACATGGTGAAATTAATCGTCAATAATAAGACATTATATTCTCAATACTTCCCTATGTAATGTACGCATAAAATTTTGATCTAGGTCTGTAAATTGCTAACTAAAAACGTTACTGATTAGGGTAATTTTTACTTCAAGAGATTATCCAGTTTAAATGTTTTTTAGTTTTTTAGTTTTTTAGTTTTTAAAGGCTGTTCCCTGCATGAAGATAGCTATAATTTCGAATGAGTTCTCCCCATTGATGAGTTCCGGGGCCGTTCAGGTTAGAGACTTGGCCAAAGAGTTTTTCAATAATGGGCATGATGTAACAGTGGTGACAGCTACCTATGGGTTACAGAAATCCTATGACATTGAGCAATATAAAGAATACAAAGTAATTCGTTTTCCGGCGTTTCGTACAAAAGATGTGGGATATGTAAAGAGAACCATTAACGAGATTTTTACTCCATTAAAAATGCTGAGTGGTATAAAGAAATCACCGATTGCTAAAACGAAGTGGGATGGAGTGGTTTGGTACTCGCCAACAATATTTCTTGGGCCAGTTGCACGATATCTTACAAAAGCGGGTGAATGTCGTGGGTATTTAATTGTTAGGGATATATTTCCAGATTGGGCGGTTGACATGGGCTTGATTAGCAAAGGACTACCGTATCGAGTTTTGAAACTATTCGAGAATTACCAATATTCCGTTGCTGATGTGATTGGAGTGCAAGCGAAAGGAAACCTGCCTTATTTTTCAAAGTGGGATATGAAGCGTAACACTAAGGTAGAAGTACTCAATAATTGGCTTGCTCACACAGGGTCTAAACCTTCTTCCATAGCTGTTGAGGATACAAGCCTAGCGGGTAGAAAAATTTTCATTTATGCGGGTAATATGGGGGTAGCCCAGGGAATTGAAATTTTGTTTCAACTTGCGCTTAATTTAAAAGGACAGAAAGATATTGGTTTTTTGTTCGTTGGTCGAGGATCCGAGATGGAAAGATTCCGACGAGACGCGACTTTTAGGTCTTTAGATAATGTTCTATTCTTTGATCAGATTGATGCTGACGAAATACCGTCATTATATAAGCAGTGTCATGTCGGAATGTTGTCGCTTGATGTAAGGCACAAAACCCACAATATCCCCGGAAAATTTCTATCATATATTGCCTCTGGTCTTCCCGTTTTAGCAAGTGTAAATCCTGGGAATGATCTTATTGCCTTAATTAATCGCAGTGGTACTGGCCGGGTAGTATGTAATGCTGACGTTATTTCCCTTGTGGCGGCTGCTAATGAGCTTGTTCATCTCATCGATATTGATGGAGTCAGCTCTGCGAGAAAAAGCTGTATGGCCCTAAGTGAGGAGCTTTTTAGGCCGGCGACAGCTGTAAGACAGATCGTGGCTGCTTTGAAAAATTGAGAGATTAAATACTTGCATGATAATAACCGTGTTACACACTCCGGTAGACGATAAAGTAAAAGTAGTTAGGAGTTTTTACCTGTAAACGCATAGTTTTTTGGACGAAGCTCTCAAGAAGTGGAAAATAGCAATTATTTTTCTGCTGGATAAATTTCAGGCGCACGATGATATATCTATGTTGGGGCAGCTGACGGCATTGTGTACTATTCCTTTAATGAACGATTTGCTACAGATAATCTAAATGATAAGGACAGTTTGACAACGCTGGTCAGCTATAAGGATCACTAATCTCCGGCAAAGACCTTTATTATATCAGTAGAGGTTTTTTATGCGGGATTTTACTGATATGATCATTCAGTTAAATTTAAACCAACCTATTCACTATTAATTTAAAATGGCTCAAAAATGGAACAACTTTCTTTCACTGACATACTTAACGCTAGCACTCAAACACTCTCCACTGGAGGGACCATCACGGTCGCTGCTATTCTGGTTTCCATGGCGGCCTCGCTTGTTTGTGGTACAGCAATCGCGTTAATCTACCGCCAAGCATATGAAGGGGTGCTTTTTCAAAAGTCATATGCAATGACTATCATAATGATCTGCCTTGTAACAACCATGGTGATTATGGTTATTAGCGGCAACTTAGTTTTATCACTCGGCATGGTTGGAGCATTGTCTATAGTTAGATTCAGAGCTGCTATTAAAGATCCAATCGATATTGTATATATATTTTGGGCTGTTGGTGTTGGCATAGCAAATGGTGTTGCTTATTTCTCAGTATCCTTTATCGCTTCACTCTTTATAGGACTTTCTCTATTAATAGGGAAAAAGATAAAATCAAGACCTGTGTCAAATCTTATTATAATTAACTGTGACAATAATGCATCTGAAGTAGTTATTAATAAAATAAGTTCACTTTCAAAAAGAACAACATTGCGAAGTCAAACGAGCAAGTTGGATGGAGTCGAGTTGGTTTTTGAAACAATGAGTTACGGGCAGTCGGTTTCGTTAGATGAAATCAGAAGTATCGAGGGCGTCATTGGGTCAAGAGTGATAAATTACACTGCCAATAACTAAGGATTATCTGCTGAGTGATTAAAGTAATGTTTTCACAAAAGCGATCAAGTAGACTAATTTTATTATCAGTTGTTTTTTTTGGGCTAATGATCTCTTTACTTAACTCATCTCTCTTCTATAAGTTATGGCATTATCAAGTATCTATAGGTGGTAAAAATATTGGCATTGAAAGGTTGCTACCCATTAAATATTATGATTTACAATCTTTTACCCATGAATTCAATTTCAAGAAAAGCATGTCAAGTAGAGGTTATAGTCAAAACCTAGATTCAATAAATATTGAACTTTCTAAAGAAGACATAAAAGCTTTTCAAAAATTTTATTTTGACTCAACTCAAATAAACGGTTTGAGCGTTGTTGAGACTCCTGGTTCAATAAATAGAGGTTATTTGGTTGATGATATTAATTTCTGGAGGAAGGCTAAAGTCACGCTTCCTGGTATGGAAAAGCAAAAAGTAAAAATTAAACTCCACGGGACATCACCAACACCAGTTTTAGATGCAGTTTCGTTTTCAGACAAAATGAAATGGCGTTTTTTTAAGAACATAGATCAAGATGATTTTGATATCTCGAAAGGTGGATTTGCGTTCAAACTTAAGATCAACTCGGCTGATGCTTACTACCAACAAAAGAAACGCTTAGATTTATATACGCCATGGGATAATTGGGGTGTTGTAAGTAATTCTCTTAATAAATACTTTAAGGAACTCGGAGTTATTACGAATTCAGGTGATATAAAGCGCGTTTATATTAATGGGCAAGAGATCGGCCCCTATCTTTTGGTTGAGAAGATCGATAAAGAGATGCTCGAGAGAGATTACAAAATAACCAATTTTGCAATTTTTAAAAACAATGATGACTGGAACAAAGGCAAAGGCCCAGCACATGTTTCAACCACAGATTATACCTCATATGATATCGAGCAATCTGGAGTCGAGGGCACCATTGACATAGCTCAAGCAAAACTGAAACTGTTAACGATTGCTTTGGAACAAGAGGATATAAAATTCTTAGAAGAGTTAGTAGATGTTGATAACTTAGCGAAGGTTGCAGCATTGATTAACATAACAGGTCGCGTTCAGCCGGTTCGTGGAGATAATGCCAAATATATATATGACTTTGCATCTGGAAAATTCCAACTTGCTTATAGGCTTGAAGGTGACATTTCCAACCTTCAATCTAAAATGCCTGCATCCTTTGACAGGCAAATTTATGCAGGCGGTTCTATGCATAAGTTAATTAGGCTTTTTCAAAGAGAGGGATGGTTTGTTGATTTAAGGAATCGTTATTTACGCAAGGTGGTTGAGGACGAGGGACATATCTTTTCTTTGATTAATAGTGAAAATAAACAATTCTCAGAGATTTTTTCAAAAACAAATTTCCCAACAAGAAAGTTTGAACACGGTTTTGGATATGAAAAAGCAACTTTATCTTCTAATCTTAAAAAGGTTAGAAATTATTTAGAGTATTCAAAGCTGTATATCACTCTGGAAAATAATAAAGATAAGGCGTCGCTCAGCATACTACATGATTCATATACACCATCATATATTCAGTCTCTTACATCTTGCTCGAATGAGAAATATATTTATAAAGATCCAATTTATCTAAAGCCGTCAGTCTATAGCTTAGAGACAGGAGATATAAGCTCAATAAAGTCAGTTATAGTTTTAGATTCTCCTTTTAGGTGTGTTGCTAAAGTAGATGCTAAAAAAGAATATATTGACAAAGATATTAACAGCAAAGATATATATATAAATTATTCAGCTTATGTTGATTTTATTAGTGAAAAAAATCTTGATACGCTCTCAAAGGGTATGACCACTGTATTAGATGAAAATGGCAACAGACATTTTGTCTTACAAGCAGGGACCTATCATGTCAATGAAGATATAATTTTCCCATATAATGCCAGTGTAACCTTGAAAAAAGGCGTCGTTCTTCTCCTTAATAAAAACATATCGTTTTTTGTCCGTGGAGGTTTTACCGCAGAAGGAACATCAACTGAGCCAGTAAAAGTTTTGTCGCACTATGAGGATTCATCTTTTGGTAGTTTTGCTATATTAGGCTCAGCAAATAATCCAGCAAAAGTAGTACTCAATAATTTTATAATTGGTGGTGGGAGTGAAGCAGTTATTAATGGGACTTATTTTAGCAGCCAACTTTCTATCCATTATTCTGATACATTAATTAAAGACTCACAGATAATGAATAGTACTTCAGATGACGGAATTAATATAAAGTTCTCTTATATTCAGATTTTAGATAGTGCTTTCTATAATAATTTTGCTGATCAAATCGATTTAGATTACTCAAATGGGATCGTATCTGGCAATAAATTTTATTATAGTAAACCTGTTATGGAGGGTTTATCTACAGATGGTCTGGATATTAGTGGTTCGGTAATGGTAATAAGAAATAATATATTTGAAGGTATGACTGACAAAGGTATAAGCGTGGGTGAAAGCTCTAATGCGATTATTTTAGAAAATAGTTTCACTGAAAACTATAGTGCCATTGCTGTTAAGGACAATTCAGAAGTATGTATTATTTCTAACGATTATTTAAGAAATATCATTGATATAAATCCATATGTTAAGAAAAAAATGTACGATGTTCCGAAGTTATATTTAAAGGAAAAAAGTTCTCTGTCTATAAATGGATCCACCTTAAATGACTATAAAATTTACAATGAGCTTAGCCCTAAGTGCAATGATTGGCTTGAGTCTATTTCCGCTTAAGCCATGAGTATTGTTAATAGACAGGAACTTAAGTACTTTATTAAAAAGACTGATTTGCCTTTGATAACGGCCTTTCTTGAAAGCGCATTAATTAAGGATTTTTATTCAACTAATTCGAGCTACAAGATATCGAGCCTTTATTTTGACACCATAACTGATGATGACTTTGTTCAAAAGCTTGATGGAATTATGTACAGGGAAAAGTATCGCATCCGAATCTATAACGATGATTTACACACTGCAAAGTTTGAGATAAAGCGGAAGCTTAATAACTGCATTCAAAAAATTTCATCAAAAATTGTAAAAGTGGACGTTGAAAATATCTATTATGGCGATTATTCACCTCTAGAAAAGTATGAAAATATTGAATATGTCTCTCATAGAATGGCCTACTTATGCTACCAGCCCATAAACATTGTTACGTATGATAGGAAAGCATATCTGCTTCCAATAAATAATATCAGAGTAACAATTGACTCTAATCTTAGAACCCATGGCTTTCATACTGATTTATCTGATCTTGAAAATCTACCAGTTACAAATATTCAAAAAAATGGTTTGGATATCTTAGAGATTAAATATGAAAATAGTCTTCCCAGCTTCATTACAGATTTTTTATCCTCATTCAAAGCAGTTCGAAGTTCAGTAAGTAAATACGCGCTTTCTAGGGTTGATAGTAATACTGAGATTCACGGTGATGATCCTGTAATACCTTTCTAGCTAGTATATGGGTTACTCCTATGTGCTGATAGTTGAGTAAGTGCCTGTATTTTGAGTCGGTTTTATTTAGATGAGATGGCTATTCTCGCTCAATCATTTGCTCTTTCTGTCTTACTGTTATTAGTAGATGGTTTTATTATGAGTAGTAACTAAATTCTATTTAAAATTTATTGTGTGCGAAGCTACTTCAAATCTCATGCATCATAGCGAGAACAAAATGAAATATTCTTTTAAATTTATATGTCTATTAATACCTTTCTGCATGGTTTTTTCAGTAAAGGCTGTGAATTATTATGAAATTGGGGCTTTTTCTAAAGATAATTCATTGCAAATGGTGGTGGAGATACCAGCAGGGACAAATAAAAAAATTGAGTATAACCAGCATCATAATACCTTCCTCATTGATAAAATAAATGGCGCCAATCGGATAATAGATTTCCTTCCATATCCCGGTAATTATGGATTTATACCGTCAACGTTAATGGACAAGGATCGCGGAGGGGATGGTGATGCATTAGATGTTTTGCTTATATCTGAATGTGTTGAGACTGGAACTATTTTAAATATTATTCCTTTAGGAGTCTTAGTGCTCGAGGATTCTGGAGAGATTGATACTAAAATTATTGCAATTCCCTTAGAGAAAAGCGCGCGAATAATAGACGCTAGCTCTTACGATGAGCTGCATAAAAATTATTCAGCGCTCAAAGATATTATTAAGCTCTGGTTTGTACATTATAAGGGGGAAGATGTTATTAAATTTGTAAAATGGGATAATGAAATCGCAGCCCAAAAAGAAATTAATAAATGGATGTCGAACTAATAACTCCATTCTTAAATGGGATTAATGTGACAGCATACAGATTGATGAAAAGGCTAAAGCAAACTTCAAAGCAATTGTAAAAGGTATGTTTGGAGTAGGGCAAGAGTATTACTTATTTGCCAAACTTAGCTGAATTTATTGTTGATTTTCTCCTTAAAAAGATACCCTCTGGTAGTTATTTAGCAATTGAAAAGCCTGCGCTATCAGTTTCAACTATTATTCAAATTATTTCAGGAAGAAGATTGCCAGTAGTAAGGATTTCATGGTTCAGAAAGATTTTACATGCGGCTTCTCTTTATCTATTAGGAGGGTTTGGAAAGCTTGATCTAAAGTTAACACCAAACAGGGTAGTGACGCTAATTAGTGATACGCCTTATAGCTACTTAGGCCGTGAACAGGCAGATCTAGATACATACTCGAATCAAACTAAAGATCGACGGCCAGATATTTTGAAAAACTTTCGTGAAGGATAGGGATTGTGTATAAAAATTTTTATTCAGTGATCTTAGTTTAAACTAAACTGTGAAATTTATTTATGATTAAATCGACAAGCCAAATAACTCAGCAGGAATATGTCATACCTAATATTTTAGATGATTCTGCAGAGGTGCAAAATTTTCTTGCGAAGAATATAGGTAAAAAAGTAATCGTTGTGCAAGGACTCGGTTTCGTTGGCGCGGTAATGTCATTGGTTTGTGCTAATGCTTTAACGGAGGAATATGCAGTTATAGGGATCGATCTTGCAAATGAAAATACTTATTGGAAAATAAAATCAATCAATGATGGCCTTTTTCCTCTAATTGCAGATGATCCTAAAATAGCTGAGTTCTTCGACAACGCTAAAGCGAAAGGAAACTTTTTAGCGACTTATGATCCAGTAGCCTATCAATATGCTGATGTAATCATCGTAGATATTAACTTAGATGTTCAAAAAGAATCTGATGAGAACGGTGGGTTAAAGGGTTTTGACGTTAATTTAAATGGTTTTAAAGCGGCCATTCAATCTATAGCTAGGAATTGCCGAGACGATGTCCTTATTTTGGTTGAGACGACCGTCCCACCTGGGACTTGTGATCAAGTCGTCAAACCAATAATTGAAGAAGAGCTCGTTAAGCGAGAGCTTACCCTAAAAAATTACCGACTTGGGCATTCGTATGAGAGGGTAATGCCGGGGCCTCAGTACATCGACTCGATCCGAGAGTTTCCTCGCGTCTATGCAGGTGTTACTGAAACTAGCGCAGACGCAGTTGAAGAGTTTTTAAAAACAATTATAGATATATCTAAGTGTGAGATTACTAGGCTTGAGCATACCAATGCTACCGAGATGGCCAAGGTTCTTGAGAATTCTTACCGTGCTATGAATATAGCATTTGCAGTAGAGTGGTCAAGATTTGCTGAGGAGGCCGGTGTTGATTTATATGCAATGGTTAACGCTATTAGGGCTAGGCCAACTCATGCAAATTTAATGTATCCAGGTATTGGTGTTGGTGGCTATTGCTTAACGAAGGATCCTTTGCTTGCAAGTTGGGCACGTAAATCTCACTTTGGGTCTACGTCAGATCTTGAAATGAGCATTAACGGTGTATCTGTAAATGACCAAATGCCGAAGTTTGCTTATAACCGCCTTGTTCAAGTGTTCGGTGATATCAGTGATAAAAAGGTTACTTTTCTAGGTGTATCGTATCGAGGAGATGTTGGTGATACTCGTTTCACTCCAGTAGAACCGTTAGTTGAAATGGTTCGAGAGACTGGAGCAAAAATAGTATTACATGATCCGTTTGTATCATATTGGGAAGAACAGAAGTGTAATGTTGAGTCCGATTTAAATGTCGTGCTTGATTCAACTACCGACCTAATAGTTGTGTCTTCGGGTCATAGTCAATACAAGCTAAAATCAACTATTGATAAATTGATGGCATTAAATCCAGCGTTAATTTACGACACTATCGGCCTGTTCGATAAAGAGCAGCTATTGATTTTACAAAGCAAACACAAAGTATCAGTCCTAGGGCGTGGTGATCTTAAGTAATTATTTCGAGGTAAAGTATGAAGGAAGTATTGGTATTAGGCGGTGGTGGATTTATTGGTAGAAATATTGTGGAGTTTCTCGTGAATAGGGGGGATTGCAATGTTACTGCAGCCGATATTAAAGAAGGTTCTAATTGGCGCGAAATCTCTAAGGATGAGAGTACACGTGATCGTTTCAAGGCTGTACTGGCAGATTTCACTGACATTAGTGCTTTCGATAACCTAAATAAAAGTTTTGATGAGGTTTATATGTTGGCCGCTGTTGTAGGCGTCAACCGTACGTTAAAGTTTCCGCAAGATGTCATTAGAATAAATACGCTTTTAACGATGAATACTCTGGATTGGATCTCGCGCAACCCTATCAAACGATTACTGTTTTCATCATCAAGTGAAAATTATGCAGGTACGTCTGATTTATTTAACACAGAGATTCCTACCGCGGAGGATGTGCCTTTGTGTGTTGCAGATGTAAAGCACCCTCGCTGGACCTATGCAATGACAAAAATGCATGGCGAATCCGCTTTTATACACTCGGCTGGGGCATATAATTACGAATGCACCATTGTCCGGTATCAGAACATCATTGGCCCAGAAATGGGCTTTGGTCATGCAATTCCACACATTGTTGAGCGCTTCGTTAAGGGTGAAAAGTCTCCATTTAAAATCTATGGTCATGATCAAACACGAGCATTTTGTTATATAGATGACGCCGTTATGGGCACAGTGGGTGCTATGGAGAGTGATAAGGCGGCAGGTGAGATTTATCATATTGGCAAGCAAGACGAAATCAACATGGAAACTCTGACTACCTATATAGGTGAGCTGATGGACTATACAGGGGAGTATGAGGCAGCAATGACTTACCCAGGTTCGGTTGCAAGACGTTGTCCAAACATCGACAAAGCAAAGTCACACTTTGGTTATTCACCCAGCATTGATTGGAAGAAAGCCGTTAGTTTGACTACCGATTGGTACCGTGAGTTTTTTACCTCCGGCCAATCTCCCCAGTCCGGTGGCTTTGAAACTCCAGAAGCTGTTTTGGCTAAGGTGAAAAAGTAGTGAAAAGATTTTTAGATGTTGTTCTTAGTTTTTTGGCGTTAGTGGTTCTGGCACCGTTCCTACTCCCAGTAGTCGTTATTTTAAGATTTACGGGAGAAGGGGAGGTTTTTTATATTCAGGAGCGAGCTGGTCGTGGGGGTAATTCGTTCGGCTTATATAAATTTGCGACAATGTTAAAAAATAGCCCAAATATTGGTGCGGGTGAGATAACAGTTCGAGGGGATCCTAGAGTGCTTCCCTTTGGGCAGTTTCTTAGAAAAACAAAGTTAAATGAATTACCTCAATTGTGGAATATTTTTATCGGCGACATGAGTGTGGTTGGTCCCCGGCCTATGGTGCTAAATACGTATGCCCATTATCCAACGGAGGCGCGTCAGAAATTAAATACGATTAGACCCGGATTGACGGGTATCGGATCTATTGTTTTTAGGGATGAAGAGCGTTACTTGGCTGATCGTGATGAACCAATGGAATTTTATAGGGAGCACATCATTCCTTACAAAAGCGATTTAGAGCTTTGGTTTGTCGAAAACAACACACTGTGGTTATACATTAAAATCATTTTCGTTACCGCCTGGGTGGTGGTCTTTCCATCGAGCACTATAGTGGATAAGGCATTCGACGGCATTCCTAGTTTACCAGACAGTTTAATTTGAATAGTCGTGTTACATACACCAATTTCTTAGGTATTTCATGGCGGTCGAATCCGTCTGCCAGCCCCCTCTGAGCATTATCCTTTCCAGCGGCTCACCTTGTTCTAATAGATCTAGTGCTGCACCCACTCTAAATGAATGACCGCTCAGCGGTTGTTCATCGGAGTCTATTTTCAAGTCCTTTTGTAGTCCTTTTAATAGGGTGCTTACACTTGCTGGGTGTAGGTTGTTCCCAAAATGCCTATGCTTATTAATTGATCTCAGAATATAGCCTTCCTCGCTAATTATGGTCCTCCATTTTTCTAATAAGTCGAACAGTTCTTGGCTGATTGGTAGTATCTTTCCAGTCCCGAATTGGTCTGTCTTAGAGAAGTTAAGCCGGATAGCCGGTTTTCCGTTGGCCCCCTTGCAGATGTCCTCAAACTTAAAGGCGCAGAGCTCCGACCGGCGGCGCATGGTTTCGTAGCCGAGTCTTAATAGGACTTTATTCCTTAAACCCCTGAGACTGTTATCGCAGTTGCTAAGTAGCTGGTTGAGTAGTGACTTGGTGAGTGGAGTGGCCTGCTGCTGTGCCCGCCCAATTTTGCGGTGCATTCTTTTTATGGCCAATATGACCTCTGGCTGGTTGGTGGGGTTGTAGTGTTTGGAGAGCTTTAGTACCGTGCCCAGGCTATTTATTCTTCGGCGGATAGTTGCACTTTTCCTGATGGTGGCAAGGTAGTCAACATACTGCGCCATGGCGTCGGCAGTTGCCGGTATAGAGTCGATATTATTGTGTGAGCACCAGGTCTGGTATTGAATAAAATCCGATCGATAGGCTCTTATAGTATTTTTGGCAAAGGCGCCATCAAATTTAGCTAAGATATCGTCAATCATGTTATTCTCCATAAAAGGAAATTTAAGCGCTTTAAATGGAATAATATATTCCATAAATGGATAATAAATGATTTCTGCTGAACAAATCAAGGCTTCTCGTGCATTAATTGGCTGGAGTGCTGCTGAATTGGCAAAACGAAGCTCTGTTGGCGCTACAACGTTGAGGCGGTATGAGATGATTGGAGGGGTTCCAAGTGCTAATTTGTCGGTATTGATGAAGCTAAAATCTACGTTAGAAGCAGCCGGCATCGAATTCACTGGCGATCCATTGGTTAACCCAGGTGTGACGCTGCGTATCAAGCGCGACGACTAAGTTCTATCTGTTTTATCTTTTAGCTTATGCTTTATAATATTCACTTCAGTATTGATGTGGATATTTTTATGCCTGTTGATCATAAAGTCAGTTCTCTTTTACCCTTCCTATCAAGCCCCAAACTTTTGCCCAATGAGTCTGAGGCTGAGTTCCAATCTGGCTTGCAAAGTCTCTTATCCGAACTAGACAATCCCTCACCCTTGGCGGTTGCGCTGGTCAGTCAGCTGAATGAGAGTCTCTGGTGGATTAAGAGGCACACGAAGGATAAGGAGCTATTACTCCATGAAGCGATGGCCAGGCTTTTGTCTAAGGCGGGTAGCAACTGGATGGGTTCTGGCAACAGCAAGCTATCGGTGGCCCTTGAGCATTATCTCAGCGGTAGCGCGCATAAGGATAAAGTGGATTTTATCGAGCAAGCTCTCGACGAAGCTAATCTCACCCTGTCGGATCTTCGTGTTAGGGCCTTTAAGGATGCGGCCAGGCACATCAAGATGGTGGATGATCTGATTCACCGTCAGCACCAAACGATTAGGCATCTTCAGCGGAGCATCGACTCCATTGACTACAAGTCACGCCTGCTAAAGCGTATGGATCTTGAGCTGGCAGCACTTGAGTCAAAGCAGTCTGCGAAGGGGGTTCTGTCGCTTGACGATAAGCCATCATAGAAGCCTTACAAATCGCTGTAATGCACTTAAATCAACCGGTCCCACATCGGTGGCAGGGAAGAGGGCCAGTAGCCAAAATTCCCGCAAGCATGGCTTGAATAGTGCTCCCGACTTTGAATCGTCCCTTGAGTACAGGGCGCTTGTCGAGCTAATCGCGGAGGATGGGTTTCCTGCCTTTGCCTGTGCCGATATTGCCTCGAGCCTTCTTAATTATCGACGGGTGATGGATGCCTATTACGATACCTATACCAGCCCCGAGCCAGTGGATGAGTTTTTGCATGATGTGAATGTGAAGGCTTCGATCCCCATCTTTAGAGAGCTTCTTAGTCCGTCGGGCAGTGAGCCCGGTGATGTGCGAGAGATGGCTGCTTTTTTTGCTGATATGCAAAGGCAGGAGCGGCGCAAGGGTGGGCCTGTGTCACGTCGCTCCGCGGACAGCCACAAGCTGATACGCTACCAACGCAACGGCATCGCACGGTTATCGAGGGCGATTCGGCAGGGCTAGGTTAAAAAAGTAACAAAACGAAGCCAAAGCCAAATCATGGCATGCGATAAATAGGTTTATCGATAACCAAGCTTCCTTCATTCCTTGACATTACCTAACGAAATTCCAGGCCCGCTCGTGGCAATAGTAGGTCATGAATTTTAGAACGAACTCGATACCGCCAA
>Ga0233427_10000971_pt1 | contig 33338 bp, 29 predicted proteins | sample SI_118_April2016_5_FD_179885 | JGI IMG/M metagenome (GOLD analysis project Ga0233427, IMG submission 179885) | Seawater microbial communities from Saanich Inlet, British Columbia, Canada - SI_118_April2016_100_MG | ecosystem: Environmental > Aquatic > Marine > Inlet | place: Canada: British...
CGGCAGACAGTGATTCACTATCAGCTCGATATCCAGAGCGTTACCTGTTTTGCGCTTCCGACGTCACTGTTAAAGCATCATTGCAGAGGGCCTTAATTAAAATCACTAGCAAGTTTGGAACCCCAACGGTTTTGATTAACAATGCGGCCATCGACTCCCCGCCTTCTGCGCCACCCGAGGAAACCGGCCCCTTCGAAGATTACCCGGAAGCCTCTTGGGATAAGGTCATTGACGTTAATTTAAAAGGGGTCCATCTATGCTGCCAGGTATTTGGGGCTGCCATGGCCAAAGCAAAAAAAGGTTCGATCGTCAATATTTCCTCTATCTATGGCGTTGTATCACCGGATCAGAACCTCTACGCCTACCGTCGCAATCGGGGCGAGGTCTTCTACAAGCCAGTGGCCTATTCAGCATCAAAGTCAGGTGTCCTTAACCTGACCCGTTATCTCGCCGTCTATTGGGCGAAGCAGAATGTTCGCGTAAATTCACTGACCATCGCGGGAGTTTTTAACAACCAAGAACAGGCCTTCCTTGATTCCTATTGTGGGCGTATACCCGTCGGGCGCATGGCCAATGCAGATGAATATAACGGCTCGATTCTCTTTTTGTCGAGCAAAGCATCATGTTACATGACGGGAACAAATGTTGTTATTGATGGCGGCTGGACAGCAATTTAATTATGGTAATAAAATGGATAGAAATTTAACTATGGCAACTAACCTCTCTCACATACCAAATTGGATCAATGGCCAGGAAGCGCAGCCCGCAGACAATCGCTGGCTTGATAAATTCAACCCGCATTCCGGCGAACTGCTCTGCTATGTCGCAGACTCGTCTGCTACTGACACCCAAGATGCAATTACCGCAGCAGGAAATGCTTTCTCCTTGTGGTCTGAGTTAACTCCGGTTAAGCGCGGTCAAATCCTGTCTGACATCGTTGCCTCGATGAAGCGACGGTCCAAAGAATTGGCCGACTGTATTGCCCTAGAGACTGGCAAGCCGCTGCAAGATGCCAAAGGTGAGGTAGGAGGCGGCATTCTTCAGGCAGAGTACTTTTCTGGTGAAGGTATGCGCCTTTATGGCCGGTCCCTGACATCAGGCACACCGGGTAAACATAGTCATACCGTGCGGCAACCGCGCGGTATCGCCGGACTGATCGTCCCAGCCAATACCCCCATCGCCAATATTTGCTGGAAAACCTTTCCTGCGCTGATTTGTGGCAATACCGTTGTTCTGAAAGCGGCTGAAGACTCTCCGCATATTGCCAACCTATTTGCCCAGCTCGTCAAGGAAGCTGGGCTGCCAGATGGCGTGTTCAATGTTGTACAAGGGCGAGGAGAGTCTGCCGGCGCTGCGCTGGTTGAGGATTCACGTGTCGCTGTTATTAGCTTTACTGGCTCGACGAACGTCGGACGTTGGATCGCAGAGGTAGCAGGAAAGCGTTTAGCTCGAATATCCCTTGAACTCGGCGGAAAAAATTCATTGGTGGTTTGTGACGATGCAGATCTAGACCAAGCCGTACACTGGGCATCACTCTCCGCCTTTAGTAATGCTGGGCAGCGTTGTGCTTCAGGCAGCAGGGTGTTGGTCTTCAAGGACATCTACGATTCTTTCCGGGACAAGTTCGTTGCTAAGGCCAAGAGCCTGAAGCTTGGTGTCAGTGCCGGTTGCGATCTGGGGCCAGTAATCAATAAACGTCAGCAGTTGAATATCCTCAGCGCTATCGAAACGGCCAAGGTCGAAGGTGGGCGGGTACTCTGCGGTGGCGCCGCACCCACCAATCAAGAGATGTCCAACGGCTACTATGTCCAGCCCACAGTCATCGAAGGGCTGCAGCGGTCGGCTGAACTCAGCTGCAAGGAGGTCTTCGGCCCCGTAGCTACCCTGCATCCGGTCGAAGACCTCGCCGATGCGCTTAAATTGGCTAATTCCACCGACTACGGCCTAACGGCAGCAATTCACACACGCAGTGTCGACCGCGCCATGTGGTTTGCTCAACGTGTGCGCGCCGGTGTGGTCAACATCAACATTGGTACTTTCGGGAGCGAGCCGCACATGCCTTTTGGTGGCTTCGGTGCTTCCGGTAATGGCACTCGTGAGCCCGGTGTCGAGGCGCTTGATGTGTATAGCGAACTCAAGAACATTTCCTTCCTAGTGCGAGATACTTTGATCTGAAGCTATAACCATGACCAATGCCTTAGCTTTCATCCCTGCACATTCTGGAGCGATCAGTTCCGCGAATGATAGTGGTTTTTTTAGTGCCATGCGCAACCTTGTTTTGTTATGGCAGACGTATTCTTAAAAGGTTTTCTATGAAAATAGATAAAGTTGAAATATTTCATGTGGATGCCGGCTGGCGGCCATGGTCGTTCGTTAAAATTACTACAGATGATGGACTTGTCGGCTGGAGCGAATGCACGGATTCGCACGGTTCGCCTCAAGGGATGGCGGGAGTTGTTAAAGATTTATCGCCTCTTTTGGTCGGGCAAGACCCGCGAAAAATAGAAAAGCTCTATTGGGACATGTATTCCCGCACACGGCAAAGCCCGGGTTCGATTATCCAGAAAGCAGTCGGCGGAATCGAAAACGCTTTATGGGATATTAAGGGCAAGGCATTGGGCGTTCCTGTATATGAACTTTTCGGCGGACCTGTGCGCGAGAAAATTCCGCTCTATTGGTCGCATTGTGGCACGTCGCGCGTACGCGCATGGGAAATGGTGAAGAAGCCGCAAATAAAAACTTATGAGGATGTGAAGGAATTCGGCCAGGAAGTCCGAATATCTGGGTTTAAGGCACTTAAAACCAATATCGCGGTTCTCGGTGACAACCCGTATGTTTATATGCCTGGCTTTTTTAAAAGCCCAGGAGGCCCCGAGTTGAATGCGGATCGCGAAATACTTTCCGTGATTGACAAGTGGGTGGGCGCCCTACGGGATGCGGTGGGTGCTGATATCGATATCGCCATCGATTTAAATTTTAATTTCAAAACAGAAGGTTACATTAAAGTCGGAAGGATGCTTGAGCAGTACCAACTCTTGTGGCTTGAGATTGATTCCTACGATCCGCAGGCGCTTCGTCAGATCAAGGACTCGGTAACAACGCCGATTACCTCTTGCGAAAACCTTTACGGAACGCGTCAATACCGACCATTTTTTGAGGCTCATGCGATGGATACGGCTTCCATTGACGTGATCTGGAACGGATTTGGCGGGTCAAAGAAAATTGCCGATATGGCCGAGCTCTACGAGATGAATGTCTGTCCGCACAATTACAATGGGCACTTGTCGACCTTCATCAGCATGCAGTTTTGCGCGCTTGTGTCGAATGTGCGTATGGCGGAGATTGACGTTGACGATGTACCATGGCGCGATGAGCTTTTCACCAATCAGCCTGAGGTTGAAAATGGATATCTGAAAATACCAACGGCACCCGGATGGGGCACAGACGTGAATGAGAAAGTTTTGAGAGAACATAAATGGCCCAAATAAAAAATAAATTGCGAATAGGAATCCTAGGAACAGGAGCCATCGGCGGCGTCCTTGCCGGACTGTTCTGGAGAGAAGACCATGATGTTTTGTGTGTCGTAAAAAACGCGGCAGTTCTTGCAATAGAGAAAGGCGGTATTCACATTGAAAGCCCCATTTTTGGAAGTTTTGTCGCACATCCTAAGGCGAGTGTAAAGCTTGATGATGCCGTTGATGTTCTTTTTATTACGACAAAATCTCCCTTTCTGAATAATGCACTCGAAAGCATTGATGTAAAGCAGGTAGAAAATGCGGTTGTGGTTTCGCTATTGAATGGAGTTGGGCACCGGGAAGTTATTCGGGCGAGGCTGGGAGCCCGTGTTGCTGTTGGCATGATCGGCATGATTGAGGTTGCAAAGGGCAAGGATGGGATTATCCGCCAGCTTTCGCGACAGAATCCGCATATCGACCTTGCATCCGATGGCGATATTCCTAAAGCGTCTCTTGATAAAATCGCCGAGGTGATCCGAGGGGCTGGAATCTCGACCTCGATACTTAAAACAGAGGCTGAAGTTATCTGGAAAAAGCTTGTGCGTTTGAGCGCGATCGCGTCCCTTACTGCGTCTTTTCAAAAGATGGTGGGGACTATTCGTTCTGATCCTCAATTGAGAAAGTTTTTGGAGGAGATTGTCCGTGAGGGCGCTCTGGTCGCTCTCCATGAGGGAGTTGATATCAATCCCGATGAAGTAATCAGGAAAATCGATTCACTCCCTGAGACCCTGATGACATCACTCCAGCGAGATGTCCAAGCTCACACTCCTTCTGAAGTGGACTCCATTACTGGAGGAGTTTTGCGATTGGCAAAATTATACGGTATACCCGCGCCGGCTCATGAGCATGCCTACGGGCTAATCAAGAAGCAATCCACCGTGAACTGAAAAATATCCATATGAATCCTGCTGATTTGAAAGTAATGGGTATTATCGGGATCCGCTCCGGTTCAAAAGGGGTCCTTCACAAAAATATCCGGCATTTGGCCGGCAAGCCTTTGGTTGGGTGGATTCTTGATGCTGCGCGCCAATCGAAGTATATGAATCGCGTGGTTGTCTCTACTGATTCGCCGGATTATGCGGCGGTTGCAACATCGTTCGGTGCGGACGTCCCTTACCTCCGCCCGGCTGAGCTTGCGGCTGATGAGTCTCCTGAATTTGAATACGTAAAACACATGGTGGAATGGCTCGACAAAAATGAGGGATACCGGCCAGATATTGTTGTCCGCATGATGGCGACGGTTCCTTTGCAATCCGCCGAAGATATAGATGCGGTTATCGGCAAGCTCATTGAGGATCCGAAATCGGATTCGGCGGTTGTCATTGCTGAGGCGCGCCAGCACCCCATAAAGGCTTTGAGGATTATTGATGACGGTGAAGGTGGGCAAAAGCTCGTATCATACTCTACCGGCTCTGGGCGCGAAGTGACCCCACTTGCGCGCCAAAACTATGAAAAAGCGTACTTTCGAGCAAACATCATTGCCTGCCGAAGGCGAGTCATTTTCGATACTAATTCTCTCACTGGCGATCTCGTCCGCTTCCACATTATTCCGCAAGAGCGTGCCGTCGACATTGACAACCCCATAGATTTCTATGTGACCGAGCAACTTATGAAAAAATCCGGGGAATAATCAAATGAGTCCTCCTGGCAAGATGTGGGTTGTGCGCGGCAAGTGTATGCAGCCAGTGATGCCCCTCGCTAATGGTGCTACACCGTGGTACAGTAGCCAATACGCTGCACTGCCGGAAAGTTATGCGCAAGATGCGAGCCTCGAAATCGCTTGGTCCAGCATCGCGCTGGAGCAGAACAACATTGCCGGCGAAGCGATTATCCCTTTCATTAGCCAGGGTCTGGAAGGGTTTGACATCAACGAACCCGAAGCTGGCTGCTGCCCGAACATTACATCGCTAAGGGTGAAGTCTGTTTGCCGGCACAGCCTATCCCTTTATCTACTTAACAAGTAACGGAGCACATTGTGGGCGATCAAATTGGGCAAGCCGTAGAAGGCACCCTTTACTATATTCCTTATACCGAATTCCAACGAATTCGCACTGTGAATCTGCCGCGAGAGCAGCGTGTCGCCATCTTCGCAGATATGTGCCGACTCAATGCGCTCTACATGATTGCTCGTGCAGGATCCGGCCATATCGGCAGCTGCTTTAGTAGTCTGGATATCATTAGCTGGTTGCTGCTGGAAGAAATGTGTGAAGAAGATATTTTCTTTAGCTCCAAGGGCCACGATGCTCCAGCTTATTACTCCGCGCTCATCGGTATGGGTAGGCTTGAGTTCGATCTTATCCACAAACTACGTAAAATTGGTGGTTTACCCGGTCACCCAGATATTGGGACGCCGGAGATTATCACGAACACAGGTTCTCTGGGGATGGGTGTTTCCAAGGCCAAGGGTATGGTATTTGCCAGTCGGCTTGCAAACCGGGCGGGGCGTGTGTTTGTCATGACTGGTGACGGCGAGCTTCAGGAAGGTCAATTCTGGGAATCACTGGTTTCTGCAGTTAATTTCGGCCTAAATGAAATCACTGTCATCGTCGACCACAATAAATTACAGTCAGACACCTTCGTAAAGAACGTCTCCGACCTTGGCGACCTGGAAGCAAAGTTTAATGCATTCGGATGGTGTGTCAGGCGTTGCGACGGTCACGATATTGGCGCATTCTCTTCAGCGCTAGCCTCGATGAAAGATGAGAAACGCCCTCAGATCATCATTGCTGATACGGTTAAGGGTAAGGGTGTTTCTTTCATGGAGCACACCTCTCTGGATTCCGACGTCGCAATGTATCGTTTTCATAGCGGGGCGCCTGATGCCCATTCCTATCGGCTAGCAGCACAGGAAATCCGCAGTCGCCTGCAACAACGTTTGAGCGAGGTCAGTCATGATGGTCTTACCTACGAGACAATCAAGCGCGAGGGCACGCTGCCGCCACCAGCTTCGGCACAGCGCCTTATCCCCGCCTATACCTTGGCCTTGTTGGATCAAGCCAAAAAACACCCCAACCTCGTCGCCCTAGACGCCGACCTGGTCCTAGATACAGGGCTGATCCCTTTTCGAGAACAATTTCCGCAGCGTTTCTTTGAATGCGGAATTGCGGAACAAGATATGGTTTCAACCGCAGGTGGCATGGCCTTAAGAGGCCTAGTTCCTGTCGTACATTCCTTTGCCTGTTTCCTCTCCGCCCGCCCGAATGAGCAGATATACAATAATGCAACCGAACGAACAAAAATTATCTATGTTGGCTCTCTTGCTGGCGTAGTCCCTGGCGGACCTGGGCATTCACACCAAGCGGTAAGGGATATTTCAGCACTTGCTGCTATACCTGGATTAACATTAATGGAGCCCTCATGCGAGGCAGAAGTGGAAATGCTCCTCGATTGGGCTGTTAACACAAATAAACTGAGTAGCTACTTGCGTCTTGTCAGCTTGCCATGTGTTTTACCTTATACGTTGCCGGGTGGATATGTGCCTGAGATAGGTAAAGGTGTTGCGTTGACCGAAGGGGACGATGCGGTAATTATTGCCTATGGGCCTATTTTATTATCGGTTGCTGTGCAAGTTTCCAATAGGCTTAAACTAGAAGTTGGTAAAGCGGTAAAGGTAATCAACCTACCCTGGCTCAATAGAATAGATGAAGATTGGCTAATACAGGAAATAGACGATTGCCCATTGTTAATCTCCCTTGATAATCATTATTATGAGGGTGGCCAGGGTGGCCGCGTTGCGGAAATAATAGCCAAATCGAATAAATTTAAACCGAAATTTATTCGATTTGGCATTGAAGGTATCCCCGTATCAGGCGCTAATCATGATGTATTGCAAGCTCATAAATTAAGTGCTGACGAAATATTCGAATCAATGAGTAGTCTTCTTAATACTGGTATAGGCGTCAGTTAATATGGTTAATGCTGAATCAAATTTGGCTAAAGCCAAGCTCTTGATCGTTATATCTTCTGATAATTACGTCAGAAACTATATTACTACCGATGCTTTTAAAGAGTTAAAAAAAGATTACAAATGTTCTTATTTATTGTCGAAAGCAGTTAAAGATTCGTCACACTTCTCTAGTGACGATAATGTGCGATATTATGGCTTTGATCAAGGTATGCACAGTAAACATTTCAAGATGTTTACTCTACTGATGTGGCACTATCGCAACAAATCTAAGTCTTTTAAATTTAGGATAAAGAGAGTATATGAGCTAAATCTACTGTTTCCTGAAAATACTAATTTATTTATAAGAGCGCTAAAAATTATATGGAGGGTTTTGTATTGGCTTAAAAATAAATTAGTTCTCTACCTATTTTCTAACAGAGTTGTATTCCCCTTGTATTATAAACATCTCAAAAAAACATTAGTCATAAACCCCGATATAGCCTCATTGATTGAAGAGTTAAGACCCGCGTTGGTATTGTTTCCAAGCTCAGCTTATGAACCTGACGGAATAGATCTTGTGCGTGTATGTAATAAGTTTAAGATTCCTACTCTGTTCTTAGTCGATAATTGGGATAATTTGTCTAGTAAATCAGTGCTTTGGGTAAAGCCTACACATTTAGGTGTTTGGGGTGAGCAGAGTGTTGAGCATGCTTGTGAGATACAAGGTTTCCATATAAGTCAGGTTACTTGTTTAGGTACGCCAAGGTTTGATGAATATTTCCGTGTACGCGATACTTGTTTGAATAGTTACTTCGATTATAAATATATACTTTTTGTGGGTACAGCCATGGCATATGACGAAGCTGGCGCACTTGAAAAACTAAACAAAATTATTACAGAAAATCAAGGCTTGTTCGCAGGTGTAAAACTTGTTTATCGACCGCACCCTTGGCGGCAGGGCGCTGATACGATAATAGGCATGAATTTGGCACACGTTGTTGTGGATCCGCAGTTGGTAGATACCTACTCTCGAAAAGACAGTGTGCAGAGAGCGCAGCCTGCGATTTCGTATTACCCCAGCCTCTTGCAAAATGCAGAGTTTATAATTGGTGGACTTACCTCGATGCTTATTGAGGCCTTGATATTTAGAAAACGCTTTCTGGCCTTGGTTTATGATGATGGTAAGCATTTAACTAGTATGCATAACGCTTTCAAGTACTCCAAACACTTTGAGGGATTGGATACGGTTGAAGCGATTAATTTATGTGACAATATAAATAAACTAGAGGATATTTTAATAGATGTATGGCAGCGGCGTGATAATTTGGATGCTGAGAAAGTAGATGGCCAGCGTCGATATTATTACTATGATGATTCAAGAATATACGGTGAAAGGTTGCGAGATTTGTGTAAGGATATCCTGCATTAGGGCGTAAAATCGAATACTGTTCGACACCCCAATGCAGAAGTTACAACGTGCCACCTAAGCTCTATTTTTAGTGGCTACTTGTTGGCGCTAGTTTGGTTGACTATTTGCGGCGATGTAGTACGCTAGATCTTTAAAAGCGCTTGGTCAAAATTCAACTAGCACAGCTGGTCAATTCTAACTGCGCGCCAACAGCTACTAAAAATGGGGAGGGATTACTATGGACTTTCAGCCGACAAGGCCAGTAACCCCATCAACCTTTATGGCGTCACCAAGCTGGCATCCGACAAGCTGTTTCAAGATCGGTGCAATTTAATCCTAGCATGACTGCGAAAGTATTCATCACCGGCGGGTCTGGCCTGCTCGCTCTTAACTGGGCATTGGCGATAAGGGAAAGCCATACGGTTACTCTTGGCCTTCATGAGCGGATAGTCTCACTCGCAGGCGTACAAACTCAGATAGTCGATCTTGAGTCAGTTGAGGGTCTCGTGCAAACATTCAATGAGGCTCAAATCAGCATGGTCGTGCACACTGCAGGCTTTACTAGTGTTGAGCAGTGCGAAGCCAAGCCAGACTTGGCGGGTTATATCAATGTTGACCTGGCGGGAAACGTGGCCAAAGCCTGTGCAAAAATTGGCCTGCCGCTGATACATATATCAACAGACCATCTCTTTTCTGGAGAAATGCCATTGTTGGCCGAAACCATCCCTGTTACACCAGTAAACGTGTATGGGAGGACAAAAGCTGAGGCAGAATTAAGGGTTCTTGACGCACATCCTGAAGCTTTGGTGTTGCGCACAAATTTCTATGGGTGGAGAACAAGTTACCGTCGCTCATTTAGTAATATGATTGTAGATAAACTTCGGGATGGCCAAAAAATAAGCCTGTTTCAAGATGTTTTTTACACACCAATACTTGTGGAAATGGTAGCAAGAGCAGCGCATGAGTTGCTCGACTTAAAGGCAACTGGTATCGTCAACATTATTGGAGATGAACGCATATCCAAATACGAATTTGGAATCAGGATTGCGGAGGAATTCGGTCTTGATGCCAGTTTGATCAAGCCAGGATTGCTGGCCGATCAAGTCGCACTGGTTCAACGTCCTCGAGACATGAGTTTGTCAAATCAGAAAGCGTGCAAGTTGCTCGGCAGGCAGCTCGGAAGTGTAGCAGAACACCTTTCTAGACTTCATCAACAAGAACAAAGCGGGCTAGCCCGGGAGATACAGAGTTTATGATTTCATATGGAAAGCATCATATCGATGAGGACGACATTCAGGCCGTTGTCGATGTGTTAAGAAGCGGAGTGCTGACGCAAGGCCTTACGGTAGAGGCATTTGAGCAGGCCATTGCGAAATATACAGGTGCCACATATGCAATCGCGGTGTCTAGCGGCACTGCTGCCTTGCATCTTGCAGCACTGGCAGCAGGTGTCGGCCCTAACAAAGCGCTAGCGACTACCCCAATAACATTTGTAGCTAGCGCCAATGCAGCGCTCTACGTTGGCGGGCGCGTGATCTTTGCAGACATTGATTCAGATACAATAAACATGTCTCCAGAAAATCTCAAACAGACGCTGGCAAAAAATCCGGATGTTCGAGCAGTGATCCCAGTTCATTTTGCTGGCCTACCATGCGACATGTTGGCTATCAAATCGATTGCTGACAAAGCAGGTGTAGTCGTGGTTGAAGATGCGGCTCACGCTCTGGGAGCAACTTATTCAAACGGACAGCGCGTAGGTTCCTGCGCTTATTCACTGATGACAATTTTTTCTTTCCATCCTGTCAAAGCAATAGCCGCAGGCGAGGGAGGCATGATCACCACCAATGACGAGGCCACCTATCGCAAACTGCTGCGGCTGCGCAGCCATGGTATCAACAAACTTGATGATCCGTTCCAGTTGCCAGAGCAAGCAGAGACCAATGGTGTGCGAGACCCTTGGTACTACGAAATGCAGGAACTCGGTTTTCACTATCGCATTACCGACATTCAATGCGGGTTAGCACTTTCGCAGTTTAAAAAGCTCGATAGATTTATCAGCCGACGACGTGCTCTAGTTAAGAAATATGACGAGGCGTTTGCTGGCATGCATAATTGTCGCCCTGCCCAGGCTATGGGGCGCGATCAGAGCGGCCACCACCTCTATGTGCTGCGGATTGATTTTGACTCAATCGGCTTGAATAGGGGGCAGCTGATACAGGAGCTCAGGTCACGTGACATTGGTAGTCAAGTGCATTATATTCCGGTGCCTGCCCAGCCTCATTACCGCGTGCTTGGTTTTAATCCAGAGGAATACCCGAATGCCCAATCCTATTATCAGGAAGCCTTGAGTATCCCGCTATTCTACGATCTAACAGATGAGCAGCAAAAGGATGTTATATCAGCTTTCAAGGAACTGGTAGCTTGAAGGTTGCGCTTGGCACCGTACAATTTGGTGTGAATTACGGTATCTCGAACAAGGCCGGAAAGACTTCACAAGCGGAGGTTGGTGCAATTCTCGTTGCCGCTGAGAAATATGGCGTCAGTGTTATTGATACCGCCGCACTGTATGGAGATAGCGAAGCGGTATTGGGGCAAACCCTGCCACCGAACTCGAGCTTCAACATCGTTACCAAGACTTCGCAATTTGCCAAGCAAATGTTGGATGAAGCTGATGCCCAACATTTGGAAGACACATTCCACTCCTCCCTGTCAAAGCTAGGCAGATCATCCGTATATGGATTATTGGTTCACAGGGTTGATGATTTATTTCTACCGGGCGGCGACTTGCTGATGGATCGGTTACTGAAGTTGAAGCAAGATGGTCTAGTCAGCAAGGTTGGTGTATCGGTCTACTCGGGTAGTCAGATCGATCAGTTGATGGAACGGTTTAAAATAGATCTGATACAGTTGCCGATTAATGTAATGGACCAACGACTATTACAAAGCGGCCATCTACAAAAACTTAAAAGTGCTGGTGTTGAAATACATGCACGTTCGACATTTTTGCAGGGTCTGTTGCTGATGGAACTGCAAAATGTACCTGAATATTTTGATGTAATACGCAAAAATCTCGGGTCTTACCATCGTTTTATACGAGCACGTGGTTTAACACCGACCCAGGCGGCACTGGGTTTTGTTTTAGGCGTACAAGAGATCGACCAAGTGATTTGCGGGGTGAACAACGCCCTGCAACTAGGGGAGATATGTGAGGCAGCGCAAGTCGAGGTCGACTCGAATGAATTAGCTGAGTTCGCGATAGCGGACGAATCGATAGTCAATCCTGCTTTATGGCAAGTTGATAAGGAAAAGAAATGATATTGGCAATATTGCAGGCGCGTGTTTCATCATCCCGCTTGCCGGGAAAGGTGCTCAAGTCGCTGCTTGGCGTGCCTATGCTGTTAAGACAGATAGAGCGACTGCAGAAATCGCAGAAGATAGACCAGTTGTTGGTGGCGACCAGTACTGAGCCAACCGATGATCTTATACATAAGTTATGTAAAGAGAATGGTATCGAATGTCATCGTGGAAGCCTCGATGATGTGCTGGACCGGTTCTATCAGGCCGCGCGGGTATTCACCCCTGAACATGTTGTGCGTCTTACGGCAGATTGTCCATTAACCGATCCAGTGTTGATCGATGAAGTTATCGAATTTTATACTGGTGGTGGTTTCGACTATGTCAGCAATGCGATCCAGGCCACATACCCCGATGGACTGGATATGGAGGTGTTCCGTTTTACCTGTCTTGAGCAGGCATGGCGTGAAGCCCAACTACCATCACAACGTGAACATGTGACACCGTTTATATATCAGCAGCCGCTTCGCTTCAAGATAGGTCATTTCAAGAGTTCAACTGACTTGTCCCATTTGCGCTGGACGGCGGATGAGCCAAAAGATTTTGAATTGATCACCATGATCTATGAAGCACTTTACCCAACCAACCCAAATTTTGTGACGCAGGATATTCTGGGCCTGCTAGATAAACGACCGGAACTGGCGCACTGGAACACAGAGCACAAGCGCAATGAAGGGTATCAAAAGTCACTCAACGCAGATCTGTCATTAACTGCTAATCAAACCAAAGAGAAATAATAATATGTCCGAACGCTACCATCATTCTGAAGATTTGTTGGAAAGAGCATTAAAAACTATACCTCTTGGGTCACAGACATTCAGCAAAAGTAAAACTCAATACCCAATGGGCGTTTCGCCTTTTTTTATTCAGTGTGGCAAGGGTAGCCGGGTATGGGATGTCGATGGCAACGAATACGTTGACTTTATCAACAGTTTAGCCGCGATTACTTTTGGTTATTGCGATCCGGACGTGGATGCCGCCGTGCGGGCACAGCTTGAGGAGGGTGTGATCTTTTCGTTACCACACCCGATTGAAATGCAGGTGGCTGAGCTGATCGTCAAACTTGTGCCATGCGCCGAAAAAGTGCGTTTTGGAAAGAATGGTTCCGATGCTACAGCGGGAGCGATACGTCTGGCGCGCGCGTTTACCAATCGAGATCATGTCGCGGTCTGCGGCTATCATGGCTGGCAGGACTGGTACATTGGCACAACCGTGCGTAATAGCGGCGTTCCAAAGGCAACCAGCGATCTTTCACATGTATGGACATATAACGACATTAGTAGTCTTGCTAAGCTATTTCAGGAATATCCTGACAAAATCGCAGCAGTGATCCTTGAGCCGATGAACGTGACAGAGCCTCTGCCCGGTTTTCTGGAAGAAGTGAAGGCGCTAACGCACAAACATGGCGCGTTGCTTATCTTTGATGAAACTATTACGGGCTTCCGATACGCAATTGGCGGTGCCCAGCAGCACTTCGGGGTGACCCCAGACCTAGCTACTTTCGGCAAAGGAATTGCAAATGGTTACCCGGTGTCGGCTGTAGTTGGCCGTGCGGATGTCATGCAGCTCATGGAGGAAATATTTTTCTCCTTTACCTTTAGCGGAGAAACGCTTTCTCTGGCGGCCGCACTTGCGACCATGCAAAAACTGGAGCGTGAGCCGGTTACCGACACTCTTTATAAGCAAGGAAGAAAAGTAATTGACGGCTTAAAAACGCGTATCGCCGCAGCAGGCGCAGAAGATTTTCTGGGTACTGCTGGCAATCCGACATGGAATTTTTTCTTGATCAAAGATACGGCTAACTATAGTCAGTGGCAGATCAAGACATTATTTTTGCAGGAGATGTTTGCGCGCGGAATCCTGACTATTGGCACCCACAACATGAGCTATAGCCACACGGATGCTGATTTGGATAAACTTTTCAATGCATATGATGAGGTTATTCCGATGCTGGTAGAGGGCGTGCGCGGCAACAAATTTGAATCGATGCTGCGCTGTCAGCCGCTAGAACCATTATTCAAGGTGCGCTGATGCACAAGAATAGATATTTTCTGCTCACGGATCATCAGGATGGTGGTGATGATGATCGTGTGAAGGAGCAATAGCTAGAGTGCGGATGAAGATACTCTTTCGTACCGATGCTTCAATCGAGATCGGCAACGGTCATTTAATGCGCTGCCTGACATTGGCTGACCAGTTGCGTAGCGAAGGGGCAGAAGTGGCCTTCGTTTGTCGCGACTTGCCTGGCGGTATGTTCGACTTGCTGCACACTCGCGGTTACCAGTTTTCCAAATTACCGTTAGATGGAGCAGGTAAATCTTCGCAGCAATTCGATGCAGAGCAAGCGATCAAAGCGGCCGAGCAGTTGTTCCCTGAAGGCGTCGATTGGCTGGTTGTTGATCATTACCAACTTGATGCCGTATGGGAGCGGGGACTTCGTCCCCATACGGACAAACTCATGGTGATCGATGACCTTGCGAATCGTCAGCATGATTGTAATTTGCTGCTCGACCAGAACTATTATCAGGATATGGAACGGCGCTATCAGGGGCTAGTGCCAGATGAATGCGTCACGCTGCTCGGGCCGGAATATGTGTTGTTACGACCGGAATTTACTGTAGCCAGACAAAAACTTAGAGCAAGAGATGGAAGTGTACGGCGGATTCTGATTTTCTTCGGCGGCAGCGATCCGGAAAATCTGACCTTAAAGGCAATTGAGGCGACTCAGCGTCTGAAAAGACCAGATATAATCGTGGATGTGGTTGTGGGCACATCTAATCCGCACCGAGCCGAAATCAGGGGTCGCTGTGAACGCATGCCCAATACGGCCTATTACTGCCAAGTGGCTAATATGGCAGAGTTGATGGGACGGGCTGATTTGGCGCTTGGTGCTGGCGGAGCCACTATGTGGGAGCGATGTTTCCTTGGGCTACCGTCAATCACCGTTGTATTTGCGGCCAACCAGGAGAAAGCGACGATTGATGTGGCCGCCGAGGAGGCAATTAAGTATATCGGATGGGCTAGACAGTTAGAGGTGCAGGACTATGTTGATGCCATGCGCTGGATGATTTTAAGTCCTGATAAAATGCGGGAAATGGGTGATAATGCGCAGCGGTTGATGGGTGGCAATGTTTCGGCAGGTGCTCTGGTCGTGACGACATCTCTGCTGGATGGAGATAATGCTGAATCAATAATTTAGACCGGTCCGCAATTAACGAAAACAAAGCCTCTGCAGTGCGGGTCGTATGTTGTCCCATTCCCGCTTTAGCAACGCTAGGCAGACTATGTCTTCGTACTTGTCGTTTTTGAACATGTGCTCTGCGAACCGCCCTTCTTCGACAAATCCGAACTTGCGATGCAGTTTAATCACCAAAGTGTTGAACACGAATACTTCGCAGCATAGCTTCCTGATGACAAGTTCTCGGAAGGCGTGTTCGATAGCCATGAATTCCATGATTGCCCCGCTACCTCGCGGGACATTAGCTTCGCCTAGATAAAATGCCCAATAACAGGTGCCACTGGCAGGATTAAAGCGGGTAAATGAGACAAACCCCAGCGGCCGGTTCTTGGATTCGAAAATAAAATATTTCTCATTAGCTGAGTTGCCACATTGTTTCTCGAACCAACACTGGTGTTCCTTCATGCTGATGATTCGTTCAGTGTACATATTGGCACGCACGCGCTCGGAATTACGCCATTTCAACACTCTAGGCAGGTCATGCTCAGTCAGTGGTCGCAGCGTGAAATCTGATGGATTAATCATGGTCACGTTAATATACCCGTTTTTTCCCGTGCGGACACTCTATGATTGGAATCGAGGTGAGATATCCTGATGCTGGTAGATGTATGATACATTATAAGTGTTTTCGGGTTAAATGTTGTGATAGTGTATGACAGAATTTTTTTAAAATGTTACTTAAGACAGTGTGTGGAAAATTTTCTTACTCCTTATGTTTTTTATCAATCTTGCTATGTTCGTCCCTCGGTCTCTATTGTTTGCCCTGTTGCCGTGGTAAACTTTTAGGTGCTGCAGCAAGCCTGCCGAGCGAAGTTTTCAACGTATAAATAAAGGGGTTTGCTATGCAGCTTGAGTTTATTAGCAATACAGGTTGTTTTCTTGAGCATAACGGCACCGTTATCGGCATGGATTTATGGTTTACGCAGGGAGCATTCGAAGGAAGTTGGTTTCATTTTCCGCCATTGCGACCGACTAAATTCTCAATCAAAGACTGCCAATATGTTTACATTTCGCACATCCACCCAGACCATTGCGATTTCAAAGCGCTATCTGAAGCTCACCGTGATACAACATTTATCGTTCCGAACTATTTCAATCGCCTGCTTGAGCGAAAGCTGAACGCCTTCGGATTTAATCATGTGATTTCGCTTGGGCCGGAGCAAAAGGTCACGCTTGATTGTGGTGCCAAAATCACGCTTTTTGGTCAGTTCGTGAACAACCTTCACGCCGAGGCCAACTTCGGCAGCATGATCGACAGCGCGATCATGCTTGAATGGGATGGGCGAAACATACTAAACTGCAATGACAATTATCTGGACGAGCGGTCAGCCCAAACTTTTGCAGCACGCTATCCGGAAATCGACTTGGCACTGATGCCACATTCTGCCTCCGGCCCATATCCCGCTAGCTTCCGAAACCTGACTACCGACGAAAAGGCTGCCGAGGCCCGACGGTTGCAACACCAATACATAGCCCATTTCGCGCAGATGACGGAAATCATCAAGCCGCGCTTAGTGGTCCCAGCTGCGGCAGAATATGCGATTGTTGGCCGGATGTACGTGAAAAATCCCCACATCGGACTGGCCTCCGCCCGTGATGCGGTCGCCGTAATCAATGAGACCATGACCCGAAGCGGTGGATCAACACGCCCGATACAACTTGATTGCGGTACTATTCTGGATGTCGATAGTGGCGCCGTGAGCGGGTTGCCCGTGCGTAATTTAGCCGCATCGGCCTTGATGGAGTTTGCTTCAACGCTAAAAGAGATTCCGTATCCTTATGACTGGGAGGCTTCGTGCACTGATACCTCCGAGTTCGACATCTTGATGGAAAAAGCAAGGCAGAACGTCTGGCATGTGCAAGGCCGGCTCAATTGGAAACGTAATTACAATGTTTATCTATCGATTGACGAGAAGCTCGGTTATACTTTCAATTTTTCTGAGGAGGGGTATACTCGGTCAGATGGATATCCGCAGGAGAAGATAGCTCCATTTCTCGAATGCTTCCTGTCACGCCAGTTGCTCTACAGCATCTTGATGCGTAAATCTCACTGGAATAACGCTGAAGGCGGATTGCATATCGATTTCAATCGCCAGCCCAACGAATACGTGCCGGAGGTGTTTGTATTGCTTTCGTTCCTGCACATTCCAATACAATCCTAAACTTAATACAACCAGGAAAGGTTTCCATGAAATCCTACGCAACAAAGCAAGACCAGCAGTACAAAGAGGAAATGGAAGCGCATTTGCGCACCATCGCCAACCAGGCACCGCTCACATCGATCGCTAACGGTTTTGCTAAATACGCCCGCCGTCAGGAAGTTACGCGTTTTCTAGCGCGCTACGAAATGTTCAAAATGGTGCAAGATATTCAAGGTGTTATCGTTGAGTGCGGCGTATATGCAGGACAGGGACTTTTGAGTTGGGCGCAAATGTCAGCCATTCTCGAACCCGTGGGTGGTGCATTTCGGCACATTTACGGCTTTGATACGTTCGAGGGCTTTCCTGGTGTGCATGCGAAGGATCTTAAGGGTAGCACCGAACTCGGGTGGAAAGCTGGCGACCTGAAATGTGATAGCTACGCTGATTTGTCGCGCTGTATCGAACTGTTCGACAAGAATCGTTTCTTGCCGCAGATGTCTAAGATATCGCTGATCAAAGGCGATTTTATGCAAACTGCTGAAACGTTTCTGGAAAAAAATCCGCATGTGCTAGTTTCGTTACTGTACCTGGATTTTGATCTTTATGAGCCTACCAAGAAGGGGCTCGAAGTATTTCTGCCGAGGATGAGTAAAGGCGCGGTCCTTGCATTCGACGAAATCAACCACCCCTTATGGCCTGGCGAAACGTTGGCGCTGCTTGAGTCCATGAACATCCGTGACGTGAAAATTCAGAAATTCCCATTCGAAATAAACATGTCATATATCGTGTTGTAAAGGCCGCTATGCCAGAATCAACAGCAAATAAAAAGTTCGAAATGCAGTGGGACGACACTTGGTCACACGTCGAAGCGCAGCCTTGGTACCCGGATGAGCAAGTTGTTCGATTTTTCGCCCGCTACGTGGCCCGACGGACAGGTTTCGGTGGGGAGGACGTGCGCTATACTACTCCGACCCGGCCGGTTGGCCTTGATCTCGGCTGCGGCAAGGGCCGACATGTGATCACCATGGCCGAGCTCGGCATTGAGGCATGTGGCGTAGATCTGTCGAAGGTCGCCATCGAGTTTGCCAGACAATGGTTGGCCTCGCGCAAACTGCACGGCGAAGTCAAGCAGGGTTCGATCGATGCTATCCCGTATAACGATGGAGCGTTTGATTTTGTTATCTGCCACGGCGTGCTCGATCACATGGTCAACGATGTACGCCGGTGCGGCGTCGACGAGGTGTGTAGAGTGCTTAAATCGGATGGTCTGTTTTTCTTTAGTGTTATCAGTCGCGAAGACAGCGCCTATGGCGAAGGCCAGTTGTTCGAGGAAGACACCTGGATTCTACCCGACGGTTTCGAAAAAAATATTCCACAAGCCTTCTTTAGTCAGGAACGCATCGCCCGCGAATTTGCCGCCTTTGAAATTGAAAGCATCGTGCAATCCGCATCTATTTCACTGGTCGGCCGCAGCCTCATCGGCAGTGACAAACATTATAGTCGAGACGATCGTTATTACGTATTAGCACGCAAGAAGTAAATAGTTTGGTTTTAGATAAAGGTGGTTGGGGTTCTTATAGTTATGTATATGGCGATGGCAGAAAGACTCGATCTAAAAGGCCGCTGAGCGTGCACTGGAAATCATAGATGATCAAGATAGGAAATCGTGAGATTGGGCGGCAAAAAACACCTTTCGTCATTGCCGAAATGTCAGGTAATCACAATCAGTCGCTTGAGTGTGCATTGGAAATCATTGAGGCAGCCGCCAAGTCGGGCGCGCATGCGCTGAAAATACAGACCTACACGCCCGACACCATGACGATCGATCTGGATGAGCGGGAGTTTCATATCAGCGATTCAAAAAGCCTGTGGGTGGGCACTTCGCTCTACAAGTTGTATGGCAAAGCTTATACCCCGTGGGAGTGGCATAAACCCATCTTTGATCGCGCGCGTGAACTAGGCATCATTCCTTTCAGTACACCCTTCGACGATACTGCAGTAGATTTTCTTGAAGAACTGAATGTACCGTGTTACAAAATTGCTTCATTCGAGAATACCGACTTGCCATTGATCCGTCGTGTGGCAGCTACCGGTAAGCCATTGATTATTTCTACCGGCATGGCTACGGTAGCAGAGCTGGATGATACGGTGCGGGCTGCGCGCGAAGCCGGCTGTAAGGATTTGATTTTGCTCAAGTGCACCAGTACATATCCTGCCACGGCGGAGAATACCAACATCTTGACCATTCCGCATCTGCGTGAGTTGTTCGGTTGCGAAGTGGGATTGTCTGATCACACTATGGGTGTGGGCGTTTCGATAGCCAGTGTTGCTCTGGGAGCGAGTGTTATCGAAAAGCATTTCACCCTCAGTCGTACTGACGGTGGTGTGGATTCGGCTTTTTCTATGGAACCTTCCGAAATGGCACAACTGGTGTTGGAATCTGGGCGCGCTTGGCAGGCGATGGGACAAGTGGCCTACGGCCCTACTGAAGTAGAGAAAATCTCTCTCCAGTATCGTAGGTCGTTATATGTGGTGCAGGATATCAAAGTAGGAGATATTTTAACGAAAGAAAACTTGCGAGCGATCCGACCTGGTTTAGGTTTGCAGACCAAATATTTGGAAAAGGTGATGGGCAAAGCCGTCAATCAAGATGTGAAGCGCGGGACAGCATTAGGGTGGGGGATGTTAGGGTGATTCCGGAGGTTATTTTGGAATTTGCGGGTGGATATTTGCGACCCTTGAAGCCAGAAGATGTTCATCCCGGTTACGCTTCAGGGTTGAACGACCCCGAAGTGAACCGCTACCTGCAGGGAGTCAAGCGAATTACACAGACCGAGAAGACTGTCGCGGAGTTTGTACGTCACAACCAGCAAGCCGACAATGCAGTGTTGTTCGGGATATGGTTAGACGGGATTCAGTATCACTGCGGTACTGTTCGCCTGTATGGGATAGAGACCCATCACAAGACCGCACACATCGGCATTTGTCTGTTCTACAAGTCAGTATGGGGAAAGAAACTTGGGTATAAAACAGCAACAACTGTAACCCAATGGGCGTTTGATAAATTGAAGCTTAGATGGGTAGAAGCAGGAGCTTATTCGGAAAATATCTCTTCGCAAAAGATATTCCTAGCAGCAGGATATAAGTGGGTCTACGATATTCCCGACAAATATATTCTCGAAGGAAAACCAACTACAGTGAAAATATACGCAGCGCGTAATTCCTGTAACTGAACAACCTACTGTAATTTTACCTTGATAAGAAAAATACTTACCCCGCTCACCAATATCCTGAAAAGGCGACAGCGAGGACAGTTGCGCCGTGTCATGCGTGGTCACCTTGCCTTGAAGCGTTCGGGCGATGTTGGCCGGATTGCAAAGGTTAAACAGGTATTGACAGAACACCGCCTGAATCTGGCCAGGCATAGTTTCTCTACAACGATAATGGGGCAGGGAACTGAGGTCGGCGAAATCGTTATCAGGCAATACTTGCTGGTACGGGTAGGCGGACTCAAGTTGAATCATGCATTGCTACTGGCATTGGGTGAGAAAGATGGTCGTGTGGTTTTCTATCTGCCCAAAGAATGGCGAGACGTTCTGGAACAACATGGGTTTAAGGTTGCACATTTCAGATCCAGCGTGCTTTGGAAACTCTATACTTTTGCTGTCTGGCTGTACGGCGTGTTACAGATTATCAAGATTGCATTTGCTGGGATGAGGTCGCGGCAAAATACGAATCACAAACCAAAACACCATGTTTGCTTTGTTGATCTCAAGCCCAGCAACCTTCCGCAAGAGGAAAATGGCAGGAAAAGTTATGACGTGGTTTCTTGGTACTTGCAATGGTCAGGTAGGGCGACTGGTATCAAGGAGGTGCATCACGCGGTCAGTAAGGCACGGCCTGTTTTCGTGGGCGGGGTCGAGGTGCTGCCTACCAAAAAAGTTTTGCCCGAGTTGGTGGGCGGGCGCACCATCGTCAAATACCTACTCTGGGGTCTGCGCGCCAGCATTATTGCAGCATTCGACTGCTTTCGAGGTCGCTGGTGGCATGCGTTGTTGTTAAACCAGGCAGCCCTTTCGGCACAAGTTCGTGCGCAGCCTACCGATTTTTTGGCTCAGGAATATCTGTTCCATAATTCCAGTTATATATATCGCCCTCTTTGGACCTACGAAGCTAAAAAACGCGGGTCGGCTATCACCTTTTATTTCTATTCAACTAATTGTGAGAACTTCAAGCGACCTGGTGGCTATCCTCAACTCTATGGCTGGAAGGCCATAAATTGGCCTCATTATTTGGTGTGGGATGACGGTCAAGCCGATTTTGTGAGGCGAGCAGTTGGAATAGAAGCGAATGTCAGCATCGTGGGGCCAATCTGGTTTCAGAGCAGTGCTGCAGCGATGCTCCGATTTGACAGTATGGGTGTGGCGATATTTGATGTCTCTCCTATGAGACAATCACGTTATAGCACCTTGGATGTCGATTATGAGTATTATATTCCAGAAATTTGTGAAAGATTTTTGTCTCATATCTCAGATGCGACTAGCCATCTGGATGTTATCATGTTGTGGAAACGTAAGAGAACGCTCGGTGCTATGGCGCATCCTCGCTATCGGTATTTTTCTGAAAGACTATCTGAGCAGGAGCATGTTGTGCTAGTGGATCCAGACATTTCCGCATTTAGGGTTATTGAGTCGAGTTACGCTGTGATTTCCATGCCATTTACTTCGACAGCATTGATTGCAAGAGCATTGGGCAAGCCTTCCATCTATTACGATTCAACGGGTAGATTACAACGTGATGACCGGGCTGCGCATGGAATAGAGATAATAAGTGGGCCAGAGGAGCTTAAAGATTGGTTAAGTAAAGTCCTAGCAGAATATTGGGCTTAGACGTATTTTTCATCACAACATATTAATTATATTAAATATATTATTCTCAATGATAATTTTAATTGCTTTAATAAATCACTGAGTTGCAGCTTAAATTCGACAGATAGCTAGGGAACTAAGACGGAAATATATAATTGTATTATTACATTGCCCACTAAATTAACATACAGCTGAAATCAATGATAAAAAATCTTATAAAATTTTTAATTGCTGGGATTGTGTCGTGGCTTCCAAGAACATATCTTGGCCGGTATTTCTACCAGCAAATAATTAATGCTACGATGAATCAAAAAAAGGTTGTTAGCTATCGCTCTCATCAGATGACCTTTACGGTTCCAAATTGGTTAAACCAATATAGAATTTCAACATTTGCAACCAAAGAACCGGAAACTCTGGAGTGGATTGATACCATTCCTGTGGGATCTGTATTGTGGGATGTCGGTGCGAATATTGGCCTGTATACAATATACGCTGCCAAGTCACGAAACTGCCGTGTTTATGCTTTTGAACCCTCTGTCTTCAATCTTGAGCTGTTGGCGAGAAATATTTTTTCAAATGCACTGCAGGAGAAAGTTACCATTGTGCCAATTGCCCTCAGTGATAAAGTCGGATCAAGTATGTTCAGGATGTCAAATACAGATTGGGGTGGTGCGTTATCCACATTTGGTGAGAGTTTTGACCAGAACGGTAATGTGATGAATGAAGTATTTGAGTTTCAAACAATTGGGGTGTCCATGAATGATGCAGTAAGGTTGCTTGAAATACCATTACCTAAGTTTATAAAAATAGATGTTGATGGAATCGAGCATTTTATACTCCGTGGTGGTTCCGATGTGTTAAATAAAGTGGAGAGTGTGTTAGTTGAGATCAATGATGACTTTGCAGAACAAGCGGAACAGACAGAACAACATTTGAAAAATGCCGGTCTGTCATTGTACAGAAAATATGATCTGGGTGAGGGCAATCAATACAATCAATTGTGGATTCGTGGTAACTCAACTTTAGATCAGAACTGAGAAAATATGTTTTTTTACCCTATCCTCAAGGCACCAGACTAAAAAGGTTGGACGACTTTGTTTCACTTGCTGTCCAAACTGTATGAGCGTACTAGCGTAATTATTACTACCAATCTTATCTTCTCAGAATGGGGTAATGTGTTCATTGACGACAAGCTGACTAAGGATTTATTTTGAAAGAAGAGCTCTACCGTTCGATTTGCGTTGCATGTGACCATATTTTATTGGCGGCAGATTCGACGATAGAGCGCGTATCAATACCATGGTTGCATGTTGTTCGTGAGCATCATGTTTTTCTTGATAACTATATAGAGGTACTTAATCCTGCCAATAATTTCAAGGGGATCGGCCGTAAATGGCTCAGAATTTTGCGGAACCGTGCATGGTGGTTTCTTCAGTTGGGAAGGGCTGTCCGCTCTTCAGGACAGGCCTGGTTTGGATCGAAAGAACTACCGGAGCGGATTGATGTTCTGTTCGTTTCACATCTGGTTAATGAGTCACATGCCGGACATGCGGAGGATTTTTATTTTGGTGAAGTGCCAAGTGATCTAGTCGCGCAAGGAGACTCAGTAGTGATCGCGCTGTTCAATTGTTCTCGCAAACCTGCTGAATATCTTGCAGACAAATGGAAAGTAAGCTTGGTTCCGCGAGTCATTCTCACCGATTCACTTCGAATATTGAATGAGATCGCCATTCGTATTCGTCTAAAAAAGGAATCCTTGAGTTTGAAGAAACTCGCGAAAAAAGAGCCTCCTGGCTTCGCTCGGCGCGTTCTTACGCGGGCGTCTGAGGAAGCCTTGTCTGGAGGTGCTCATACAACATTAAGAATGTCCAGGCAGATTGATGCTTTGGTAACGAAGTTGCAGCCGAAAGTAATCGTGGGCACTCATGAGGGGCATGCTTGGGAGCGGGTAGTTTTTGCTGCTGCTCGTAGTGCACACCCTAGTGTGCTGTGTATTAGCTATCAGCACGCCGCGGTGTTTCGCTTACAACACGCCATTCGGCGGTGCCTTGCACCTAAGTACAATCCTGATCAGATACTGACAGCCGGTGAAGTATCCTGCGCTCAACTCAAATCCTCGCCAGGTCTGGAAGGGATTCCGATATCTGTTCTTGGATCTAATAGATGCTTCAAAGAAAGTACAACGAATCCTGAGTGCCAGACACATACAGATCGGGGCGATCATTCTGCTGGCCGGGTCTGTCTGGTTCTTCCAGAAGGGATTCCGAGTGAATGCCATCTCATGTTTGAATTTTCTATATTATGCGCCAGGGCAAACCCTGAGATTCAATTCATCTGGCGTTTGCATCCGATAGTGTCATTTGAATCCCTGAAAGCTCAGAATTCTAGGCTGTTAAACCATCCGGGAAATATAATTTTGTCTAAAGCAACACTAGAAGAAGATATCGCGCGATCTCATTGGGCTCTTTATAGGGGAACTACGGCGATTGTCCAGGCGGTGGTGGCTGGGTTACGTCCAATTTATTTGGAGTTGCCCGACGAGTTAACCATTGACCCACTCTATGAATTAAACGCTTGGCGGGTTAGTGTCGCAAGCGTCTCCGAATTCCAGCGAGCAACTCTTCCAGACCTTAAGACACCCAATACTCAGTTAGGATCAGATTTCGAACAAGCACGCAGATACTGCGAGGCGTTCTACACGCCTTTAAATGTTGGCAAGTTCGCCGCACTGATTCAGTAGATGCAATTATATTTCGTTGTGAAAAATTAAGAGGATGTAATGGCTGAAACACACTACAAACAAGAACTGTACCCATTGTCGGTCGTAATTGCGACCTTGGGTGGCGAGACGCTTGCGGATACGATCTCATATTTAAATAGCGGTGAGAAAATACCTGCTGAGATTCTGGTTTGTATTCCAGAAGAGGATTCTTCTTGTGCTGAGAGTCTCTCGATGAAAAATGTAAAAATTATTAAAACACCATGTCGTGGGCAGGTTGCACAGAGAGCATATGGTCTGCGTGCATGTCAGCCACTTGTGCTTCAGTTAGACGATGATATCGTGTTGAGACCGGATGATCTTCGGCTGCTTGTACAAAAATTGGGACAACTCGGGCATGGCCATGCATTGGCGCCTTTGTTCCGTCTCCTTTCTACGGGGCAATACGTTACCGAATACCATGCCGGGGTTTCAGGGTGGCTACATAGTTTGTATGCTTCTTTGATCTGTGGAGCGCCATGGGGCATTAAACGAATGGGCGTGATATCTCCCGCAGGGATAGCATTTGCAGTTGATCCCAGATACTGTGAACCCGGCTTGTTTGAAACGCAGTGGCTTCCAGGGGGATGCGTGATTTGTCATCGGGAAGATTTGGTCACTGAAGACTATTATCCATTTGCAGGAAAAGCCTTCTGTGAAGACCTTGTACATTCTGTATTATGGAAGAAGCAGGGTACTCGACTATGGATGCATCTTGACGCTTCAGGTAGGATATCCAGTGACCCCATGCCTTTTAATTGGAAAACAAAAAAGGCAATTTTTAGGGCGCATGAATATATTGTAAAGCTTATTGGTGGAAACTATTGGCAGTTGAGGCTTTGGCATGTAGTACACATTTTCAAAGAGATTATTTTGATAGGGCTCAGACGTATTATGCGTTAAAAGGTATATACCTTGGTATCGTACTTATAAATTACTGTGTATTCAGTTTTTCGTTGCGCTTTCTTCTTGAAGGTGGGGGATTTTAGAGCGCGCTACTCGCGTACATTATGTTTCATAATTAATTTGCCACGGTACTAGTGAAAAAAAATAGTAATTTTTATCCTTGTTATCCAATTGAAATTAGAATAAATTTATTTAATTGCAGTTCTTTCTGTGAACCTATTTATTCTAATTTTAAGGCTATCTTCAAGAAAAATATTGAATGCTGGGGTGACTTGAAGAGGTTTTTTATTATTATTTTAGGAAAATATTTGGGACACGAAGGCTCCAAAAATAGGATCTTATGGAATTTAAAGATAAAAAAAATTTAGTCGTGGCCGCGCAACCAGATGTTTCAGTTCGTTAAGCCGTGAAAATATTTTGTGTTCTTGGCGAGCATAATTACGGCAATCCTGTAAGGGGTGGGTGCTACGAATATGTTAATTTTCTTCCTGCACTAGGCAATTTGGGTTACGAGGTTGTTTTCTTCGAATCTTTCAACCGTGACTCATACCGTGATTTTGCTGACCTAAACCGTCAGCTTCTTGATAAAGTGCACGTAGAAAAACCGGATTTTATCTTGTGTGTGCAACTTACTTATGAGATATGGTCCGAAACTTTGCAATTGGTGCGTGAAGGGACAAATGCAGTCATTATAAATTGGTCTACTGATGATTCCTGGAAGTACGAGCAGCTTTCAAGATTCATTGCGCCTTCTTTTCACCTGTATGCGACTACCGACCCAGATGCAATCCTAAAATCTAAACGAGATGGGCATGACAATTTTGTTTTGACCCAATGGGCAGCAAATTCTGCTAGCCTTGCAGAACCTCTTCCATCTGCGCAATGTCAGTATCCGGTTTCGTTTATAGGGACCGCCTATGGAAACCGTTTTAAATGGATGTCTGCACTGGCAGAACGCGGAATAAAGGTGGAATGTTTTGGGCATGGCTGGGAAAGGGGGGCTGTTGCTGCGGAGGAAATTCCAAAAATCATGCGTAAGTCTTTCATCAATTTGAATTTTGGTGATTCTGGAATTGTGATGAATGGAATTGTTCCTGGTAGAAGCCGCCAGATTAAGGCAAGGATTTTCGAGGTGCCTGGTGCAGGCGGATTCCTTATGACTGAATATTCTGAAGGACTGGATAATTACTACCGGATTAATGAAGAAGTTGCGGTGTTTGACGGCATTTTAGATATTGAAAAAAAGATTAAAAATTTTATCGAAAACCCAAAAGAACGGGACCGCTTAGCGATGGCCGGTTATCTCAGAACGCGGGGCGAACATACCTATGAAATGCGCTTTGGCAAACTACTTGATGCCGCTATAAAACATAAGGCGCTGATAACTGATAGAAAAAACGGGATAGATTTCGAAAAATTTAAACTACTCGAAAAGAGGCACGAGACTGGTGTAACATTAAGATTCATCAAAATCTTGTTATTGATTCCATGCACAATGGTTTGGGGTAGGAGAAGAGGACCAAGAGCCGCGCGTAAATTTTTGTTCGAGTTAAGTTGGCGGTTGGCCGGAAAGAAGACTTATACCGCATCAGGCTGGCCGGGACGATTGTTTTACAAGGAAAGCTAATGCAGGCACCAGTCAGTGTAATTATTCCGTGCTATCGCTGCGTGGATACCATAGCGCGAGCTGTTGAATCGGTTACCCGCCAAACATTGCTTCCGAAAGAAATTCTGCTGGTGGAAGATTGTAGCCAGGATGAGGGGGAGACACTCTTTACTCTATACGATTTACAACGAAAATTTCAAGATAAAATCACTATTAAAGTGATGCTGCTACCAAAGAATGGAGGCCCTGGTGCGGCGCGTAATGCTGGATGGGATGAGGTGCAACAACCTTATTTAGCCTTTTTGGATTCCGATGACAGCTGGCACCCAAGAAAATTGGAAATCCAATACGAGTGGATGGAGTCTCACCCCGAAGTGACGTTGACGGGACATTTGAGTATTTGGATAGAACCCGGCGTAATGCCACAAAATTTGCCGAAGAAACTTAATGCACGTCCTGTTGGTCGCCGTTCTCTATTGATCTCGAATTGCTTCCCGACACGCTCTGTCATGCTTCGTAGTGAAATCACTAATCGATTTGACCCGATCAAACGATATGCCGAAGACTATTTGCTTTGGCTTAAGATTGTAATGGATGGGAATTCGTTATGGTTACTGGAATTGCCCATGGCGTATTCCTATAAGGCGGACTTTGGAGATAAAGGATTAACCAGTAATTTATGGAGAATGGAATGTGGAGAACTTGATACCTACAGGAGAATTTATCTGGATGGATCGATTTCGCCTGTCTATTATTCATGTATTGTGTTTTTCTCCCTGCTTAAATATTTGCGCAGGTTATTTTTAAGTGTGTTGCGTGATAAATTAAAGTGAAATTCGCTAAATGAAAAAGACAATTCTTTTAACCGGAGGAACTGGCTATATCGGATCGCATGCCTGGTGCGCCTTGCTTGCTGCTGGATATGAAGTTATTGGACTAGATAACTTATGCAATAGTGCCGCCGAAGTGGTCGGGCGGGTTGCTGAGATCACACAGACGCAGCCGTGCTTTGTCGAAGGTGATGTAAGGGATGCAGCTTTGCTTAGCAGGTTATTTTCAGAGAAAAAAATAGATTCCGTGATTCATTTTTCAGCACTGAAGTCGGTGGGTGAGTCCGTCGTAGACCCTCTTGTCTATTACGATACAAATTTAAATGGACTGTTGACGCTGAGTAAGGTGATGACGTTGCATGGGGTCCAGAATCTGGTGTTCAGCTCCTCCGCAACGGTATACGGCGATCCTCACACGGTGCCGATTAAAGAAAATTTCCCTTTGTCCGCGAGCAACCCATATGGTCAGACCAAGCTGATGAGTGAGCAGATTCTGCGCGACCTTGAGCGTTCGGATAGTGGTTGGCGTATTGCTTATTTGCGCTACTTCAATCCGGTCGGGGCGCATGAAAGTGGGTTGATTGGCGAAGACCCACGCGGTGTTCCCACTAATTTAATGCCTTTTGTGGCGCAGGTTGCCATTAGGAAGCTGGATAAATTGCGTGTTTATGGAAGCGATTACCCTACTACAGATGGAACTGGTGTGCGTGACTATATTCACGTGATGGATTTGGCGCAGGGGCATGTGGTGGCACTTTCTCAGCTGTTCAATGGCGGCCTTTCGTTTACAGTCAATCTAGGGACTGGTAGGGGGTATAGCGTGCTGGATGTAATTCAAGCTTATGAGAAAGCAAGTGGCCGTGCAATTCCATACGAAATTGTTGCAAGGCGCCCAGGGGATATTGCCGCTTGTTATGCTGATGTTTCTTTGGCGGCGTCAATGCTTGATTGGCATGCAACTCGAGGTCTCGATCAAATGTGCGCTGATTCTTGGCGCTGGCAGCAGATGAATCCGAATGGTTTTTCTTGATGTCTGCTACCGGCAATCTTGATATTATTGGTGTTGTATGCACCATTTAGCTTGCTAAATTCTGGTTCTACCATAAGATGGTGAGTTAATTTTGAGAAAATTTTTTATTTGGCGCCCCTCTTGTTGATGTATAGGTTCAAAGATGATGCCCCCACGAAAAATAATTCACTTTCACCCTAACGGGAATTTTGCATCCAATTTCGTCGATCCGCTTATCTTAGCTGAGCGTAGTAGGGGCTATATCTCGACAATAGTTACATCTACTAATGTATCAGGTATCAGTGGGAAAATAATTCCATATGACCTCAGTATACGAAATCTGCCAGGCATTTTTCTTGCGTTCGCAAAGTTATGTGCTTTATTTGCAGTGCAAAAACCTGATCTAGTAGTAAGCCACAATACAAAATCTTCGATGCTCCCTCTATTCGCTGCTTGGTTGATGGGTGTCGAATCACGTCTTTACTATAACCATGGGGTTCCATTCGTTGGGTACAGGGGATTCTTACGACGATTTCTGAGACTAATAGAAAGAATAAACTGTAGTTTGGCAACCGAGATTGTTACCGTCTCATTGGAGATGAAAGATTTGATACTTAGCGTTAGGCCTTTGACTAATGTGTCTATTATTGCCAGCGGATCAGCATGCGGAATTGACTTGGAAAGACACAGAGCATCTCTCTATTCTGATTCTTCGTTTAGAAAGGACTACAGTATCTTAGAAGAAGACATTGTTGTGCTCTTTATTGGGCGGCCAGAAAGGCGCAAGGGGTTTGAGCTGGTCCTGAGGATGTGGCGAGATCATGTCAAAGACTTTAGCATCAAGCTGATTCTCTGTGGGCCGCAACAATCAGATGTTCTGAAAGTGCTTACAAAGCTCCCCCCTAATATTATTTGCATGGGTTTTGTAAAAAATCTGCCTGAGGTTCTGTCGAAGGCGGATTGTTTGATCTTGCCGAGTCTACATGAGGGTCTGTCTTACGCTGTAATGGAGGCCATGGCGAGTGAGTGCCTCGTGATAGCCAATGACATTGCTGGTATTAAAGATTTGGTTCACAATGGGGATAATGGCTACTTGGTAACAGGCAATTCTGTATCAGACTATGTCCGATTGATATTTGCTCTAAGAACGCACAATAAAGAGACGTCGAACATGAAGTCGAATGCGCTGGAGACCGTCAAATTATATTCCAGAGAGCGCTTCTTACCGGCCTATTTGTCTTTTATCGAACGTTGCATTGCTTAGTCTGACAAGCCACGCGCCTTGCTCCAGTCTGCCAAATGGCATGTCTGATTATGTTGTGGGGAGAAGGATGTTTTAACGAAGAGAGTCGTTCGTATATTAACTGAAATACTTGAGAAAAAATCATGACGAAACGAAAAGGTATCGTCCTCGCTGGCGGCTCCGGCACTAGGCTCTACCCGTTGACCAGGGTTATCTCTAAACCACTTCTGCCTATTTACGACAAGCCGATGATCTATTATCCGCTCAGTACCTTGATGCTGGCTGGTATACGTGACATTCTCATTATCTCCACTCCGCAAGATACGCCACGTTTTGAGCAACTGCTGGGTGACGGCAGCGATTGGGGCCTCAGTCTGAGCTACGCCGTTGAATCTAGCCCGGACGGTATCGCCTCCGCCTTTATCATTGGCAAAGACTTTATAGGCAACGCGCCCAGCGCATTAGTGTTGAGCGACAACATCTTCTATGGTCATGATCTGCACATCCAGCTTGAGCGAGCTATGGCGCACGATCAGGGTGCAACCGTTTTTGCTTACTATGTGCAAGACCCTAAAAGCTATGGCGTAGTCGCCTTCGATGCCGAAGGTAACGCCACTAGTCTTGAAGAAAAGCCCGCAAGCCCCAAAAGCAACTATGCCGTTACTGGCCTATATTTTTATGATAATCAGGTCATTGATATTGCTGCGAACCTCAAGTCATCAGTGCGGGGCGAGTTAGAAATCACTGATCTAAACCGTATTTACCTCGAGCGTGACCAGCTCAATGTGGAAATTATGGACCGGAGCTACACCTGGCTAGACGCTGGCACCCATGAAAGCCTGATTGAAGCTGGCAATTTCGTCAAGACTATTGAGTACCGCCAAGACTTGAAAATAGGATGCCCGGAAGAAACCGCTTACCATAAAGGCTTCATCAGTGCCGAGCAGCTTGAAAAACTGGCGCAGCGACTTTCTAAGAACGGCTATGGGCAATACCTGAAGTGTTTGCTCAAGGGAGAGACGAGAAGATGAAAGCAACCCGGCTCCCCATTCTCGATGTTATTCTCATAGAACCCAAATAATTTTCATTATGCGCGAGAGTTTCTCCATACGAACTCTCGTAAATGGGCCTCAATCTTATAGCAGCTATGTATATTATGTTGCAATACCTGCAAGAGGTATGAGCGTATCACTATGTGTCACTCATAATTCAAAGCTACCAATATAAGAAGTTATTTGGCTTTCGAATAAGAGCTAGAGTTTCAGAGATTAGAAAAAATGCTATCCGTAGAAATGGAGCACAGAATGTTAGAACAGAATTTTCCCCTGGATGAGGGAGTCTTATTTACTTGTTTTCTGGATCAAGAACTATGGGTGGGTTGGTCGCATATGGATTATTCAGACTATCATTACTTTGAGGGCTTCCATATTTTCCATCCGGATTGTTGATACTGTCTTCTGAGTCTTTTGATCCATAGCGTCCGTGTGGATTACTAACTGAATCTGGGTCATTCTGGTTAGTACTTAGGTTGCCAAGATACTGCCCTGTTTTCTGGTCTATAAGTATTGGCGGTGCTGCACTCGCCACAGTAACTATAAATAGAGAAATAAGCGTAGCTATTATTCTCATACTATTCTTCCAAAAAATAAGAAAGAAAAATATCTCATTAGCTGTGATCATAAATCAACTATGTTCATAGTCAAGATTTTTTGCCCCCGCACAATAGTAATAATTTACTATGTAAATAATTCTCATCTATTATTTACTATTTAAATAGAATAAATAAATAGAAATTATATCTATTTATTCTTTATATATTTGTAGTTATACTATAAACAATCACCTTGCATAAATAAATGATAATAAGTCTCATCTAAATTTATTAATTATTAATCTGTAGATTAATTTACAATTTTGTTTAATGAACTCTCTGGTAGGCAGGTTTTATTCAATTATTCTTTTATTAGTTTTCTTTATCTTGGTTTTGTTCTCAGTACCGATTCAGGCGGGTGGTGTGCCAACTCTTGATCCGGTAGAGATAACTGCTAAATCTGACAACCTTATTGGTACTGCTACTAGCTCAAGTGAAGGGACTATTACGAAGATGCAGCTTGATACTAGGCCGATACTTCGCCCTGGTGAAGTACTTGAATTTGTTCCTGGTTTAATTGTTACCCAACACTCTTCAAATGGGAAAGCAAATCAATTTTTTCTTCGCGGGTTTAATTTGGACCATGGTACCGATTTTTTGACAACAGTCGGTGGTATGCAAATTAATCAGCGCAGTCATGTGCATGGACAGGGATATACAGATTTAAATTTTCTTATACCAGAATTGTTGGGGAGTATGCGCTATAAAAAGGGGCCTTATTCTGCAAGAGAAGGAGATTTTTCTTCAGCAGGTGCAGCATATTTGGACTATGTTCGTGAACTACCTAAAGCCATAGCTGAATATACTGTGGGGCGATTTAATTACCACAGCATCCTTCTTGCAGGTTCAACGAGAATCAGTAATGGTAATCTTTTAATGGGCCTAAAATTAAAAAAATATGATGGCCCGTGGGATGTCAAACAGG
>Ga0233427_10000973_pt1 | contig 33309 bp, 26 predicted proteins | sample SI_118_April2016_5_FD_179885 | JGI IMG/M metagenome (GOLD analysis project Ga0233427, IMG submission 179885) | Seawater microbial communities from Saanich Inlet, British Columbia, Canada - SI_118_April2016_100_MG | ecosystem: Environmental > Aquatic > Marine > Inlet | place: Canada: British...
AAGCTTTATACAAGATAATGGTTGTGACATTGGTTCCGGTGGATTTGGTTACTGGTATTCTGCTTCAGAGCCACTAATGATTAGACTTAATTTAGGGAGACTTCCAGCTCCATCAGCAATTAATGAGCCTATTTTTAATGGGCAATTAGCGGTTTCTCCTAACCCAAGTACAGGAATATTTAAATTGGATTTAGTAGAAGTTAATTCTGGGGAATATACAATTAGAATCTCTAATGTAATAGGAGAGGAAGTATATTCTGAAACTAGAGATGTTAACTTTACATCTTCAACTCAAATTGATTTATCTGATTTAAGTAAAGGAGTTTATTTATTGAATGTAAATAATTCTGAATCTTCAATCAGTAGAAAAATTATTATAGAATAAAACAATATCTATATAGAATAAAAAAGCCCAACATGTTGGGCTTTTTTTATGTCAAATTTTTTAATTAAGTTTGTTCACTAATATTAAAATTAAAAGTCATGAAAAAAATTCTACTATTTTTATTTACTGTTTTTTCTGTTACACTATTTGCTCAGGAAAATATAACAGATGCAGTTAATACATCAAAAGTAAAAAAGAAAACTACTCATTCCACTAAAAGTGCAGTTGTTATTTGGGAAGAAGATTTTGGAGGGGGTTTTCCTGCAGGGTGGAGTACTTATACATCAAATACTGGAGCTGGAAACAATGGAACCCCATCTGCTGGTAATACAGCGGAAGCTCCATGGAAACATTCAATGGTTGGTAGTTGGGGATATTGGAATTCTGTAGGTACAAATGCAAGCGGAAATCCTACTGCAGCCGCAGATGCAATTAATTCTACCACCGCTGCAAATGGATTTCTTATCTCAGATATTGATTCTGCAAATCATTGGAATGGTAATTCAGGAAGTTCTTCTGGATCAACATATCATTATATTGAATCATACTTTACAACTTCTGCTATCGATTTAACAGGATGGCCTAATGTAAGTTTAGAGTTTGAACACAATTTCAGATTTAATAATAGTGTTAATTTAGTGGTTTCAGTGAGTTCAGATAGTATAAATTGGATGGACTATAATGTGCAAGGAAATGCTACAAATAACCAAGAATCTGCAGACCCTGAATTTTTGAGTTTAAATATTTCTACTGTTGGGGGTAATCAACCTTCTGTGTATGTAAGAGTGGGTTGGACTGCAAGGGTTTATTATTGGATGATTGACGATATGAAAATTGTAGAAACTCCCGACCACAGATTGTCACTTTCGGAAGCAGAATATGGAGGATGGAACACAACTCCTACTACTGATGGTTTTGGTATGGAATACACTTTTTATCCTATGAAACAAGCTATTGCAAATCCTTATAATTTTGAAGGTATTGTTGCTAATTTAGGGGCATTGCCTCAAAACACTAAAATAAATGTTGATGTTTCGGATAATACGGGTAGTTCAGTATTTAATACTACAAGTATTGATGTGTTGTTAAATCCGCAGGATACCAATGTTTTTGTTGGGACAAATAAATTCACTCCTTCAAGTACAGGACTTTACACCTTTAAAACTTGGGCATCATCAGCCGATACTATTTCTGATACAATTACAAAAAGTTCTGTTGTTACCGATAATGTTTATGGAAGAGACAATGGTTCAGATGATTCAGAATATGGATTAGGTCGATCGTGTGGAGGGATGGTTATTGGAACATATTATGATATTTATGACAATGATGAATTAAGTTCTATTTCAGTATTTATAAAAGATAATTCTGTAGCAGGAGCTGATGTTTTTGCTATGTTATATGAAATTGATGCGAATAATGAAAAAGTATATTTAACCCAATCTGAAGACTATACTTTACAATCTTCAGATATAGGAAATTGGGTAACAATTCCTTTTGATGATACAGAAACATTATGGTCCGGAATAACATATATGGCTGCTGTTGGAGGATATGCGAGCCCTGTTGATACATCTGTAGTTGGGATGTCACAGTACACATATGCAACTACATGCTATATCCAAAAGAATGGATGTTTAACAGGTACTCAATCTTTTGGTAGTTGGTATTGGACTTCAAGAGTTCCTATGATTCGAATGAATTTCTTTGTAGTTTCATCTATTGAAGAGAATGTATTTGATGGACAATTATCTGTTTATCCAAACCCTTCAAAAGGAGTGTTTACTTTGGAGATGTTTAATGTAAATTCTGAGAAATATACAATTACTGTTTCCAATGTATTAGGAAAAATTATTTACAATTCTACAGATGAAATTAATTCAACATTTAAAAAAGAAATTGATTTGAGTGCATTCTCCAAAGGAGTTTATATGATTAGGGTTGAGAATTCTAATTCTTCAATCACCAAAAGATTAATAATTGAATAATTTTTATAAGATATCATAAAACTAAAAAAACCTACTTTAAAAGTAGGTTTTTTTGTTAATGTTGGAATGTAATTAACAGATGTGCAAAAAAGTTCCAAAATGTAATGAAAAAGATAGCCAGCATTTTGGAAGGGTAAAAATTGATATTCAATTTATTGATACCAATCCAAACAATTCCATTATAAATAAAAAGTGAAACCAAAGAAATTGCCATAAACCAATAAAATTCAGTAGTAACTTCAGGGTTATTACTTTGATATGTAAAATGTCTGTTTAGGCAGAAATTAGAAACAGCAGCTACTCCAAACCCAAGAGAGTTGGAGAGGTATTTATTAAACATTAATCTCTCTTTACAGATATAGGTAATGCTAAAATCAAGTATCATGCCTGATAATCCTACTGCCAGAAATTTTATAAATTTAATTATTGTTATCATAAAGTAATATTTCTCATAATGCGTAGCAAAAATAACTTCTTTAATTTTAAATACTATGCTTAGCATAATAATTAAATAAAAAAAACCTCCACATTGCTGTAGAGGTTTCTGTGGTACCACCAGGATTCGAACCAGGGACACATGGATTTTCAGTCCATTGCTCTACCAACTGAGCTATGGTACCAACTTCAAAAGGTTTGCAAATTTAATTGTTTTTTTTATTTAGAGAAATATTTTCATACTATATATATAAGAAATAAAACATTTGTAATTTTGACAAAATATTTTTATCAATGAATTTAGTAATTGACATAGGAAATACTCTAGTAAAGTATGCTGTTTTCAAAAATAATGAGGTATTTATTATTAAAAGATCTGATGATTTTGATGGAAGATTAGTAGATAAATTATTGAAAAATAATGATATTCAAAAAATTATTGTCTCTTCTGTCCGCGAGAAAGTTACAATAAATTCTGAAATTCATACTGTTTATTTGTCTGAAAAAACAAATATTCCTATTACTCTAAAATACAAAACTCCTAACACATTAGGTAAAGATAGATTAGCGGGAGTTGTAGCGGCAGCTGTTTTATATCCAAATAAAAATGTATTGGTTATTGATGCGGGAAGCTGCATAACAATGGACTATATTGACAAAAATAAAGTTTATTTTGGAGGAAGAATTTCTCCCGGAATAGAAATGAGGTACAATTCTTTGAAAAAATTCACTAAAAACTTACCAAAATTAACGATAAATACATCATTTAATTTAATTGGAAATGATACTAATTCCTCCATAGTTTCAGGGGTGCAATCGGGGATTTTGGCAGAGGTTGAGACAATAATTACTGATTTAAGAAAAGAAAATGAAAGTTTATTCGTTGTAGTGACAGGTGGAGATACAATTTTCTTTGAAAACGCCTTAAAAAATAGCATATTTGCAGACCCATTTTTAGTGCTGAAAGGCTTAAATGAAATATTAAAATATAATGATTAAAATTAAATTTTCCATCTTATTATTGTTTTCAATAATTACATCCTCAACTTTCTCTCAAATTTCCACAAGTTCTCCATATTCCAGATATGGATTGGGAATTTTAAACGATAACACCCTTGCTTTTCAATCAGCGCTGGGAGGTTCTTCAGTTGCTTTATACAATTCTGATTTTATAAATTCTTCAAATCCGGCTACTTATTCAGCTTTTAAAGCAAAATCTTTTTTGTTTTCCACTGGTTTATCGCATTTAACTACACAAATGAAAACCACTGATCTAACACAAATAACCAATAATTCATCTTTTAGTCATATTACTTTAGGATTCCCTTTATCTAAATCAATTTTTGTGAGTTCTGGTTTTTTACCATATAGTAATATAGGATATGTTTTAGAAGATTCGGAAACCATTGAAGGGATTGGAGGTATTGATTATAACTACACTGGAGATGGTGGAATTAGTAATTTTTATATTGGGACTTCAGTAAAATTACATAAAAATCTTTCTGTTGGAGTTAATGCGGCTTATTTGTTTGGAGGATTGAATAGGGATAAGGAGTTGTTATTTAATGATGAATCTATTTTTAATGTGAATTCTTTAAATAGAATTAACTTAAAAGGATATTTTTATCAATTTGGATTATTATTTAATAGGGATTTAACTGAAAACCATCATTTCACTTTTGGGATAAGTGCTAATAACAATTCTGAAATTAGTGCAAAAAGAACGATTCTTTCCAGAACATTCGAATTAAACAGTACGCAACCATATAAAGATACAGTTCAAAATAGTGTTGAGTGGGGAACAATGATTTTACCACAGCAAATTTCTGCAGGATTTACTTTTGCAGCATCAGATAAATGGTTAGTAGTTGGGAATTACTCTACTCAAAATTGGTCCGATTACAGATTGTTTGAAGAAACTGACCTTTTGGAAAATAGCATGAAAATTTCAGGAGGATTGCAATATGTTCCAAATAGTAAATCAGTAAATAGTTATTGGAAAAGAGTAAATTACAGAATGGGAACTTCTTATAATAAATCTTATTTACAACTAAGGGGTAATCAGTTAGAAGAAAAAACAATTAGTTTCGGATTAGGATTGCCAGTTAAAAAGAGTAGAACAAATTATGATTTGTCAATTGAAATGGGTGAAAAAGGTACAATAAATGATAATCTAATAAAAGAACAATTTATCCGTTTTAATTTAGGAGTTACTTTTGATGGAATATGGTTTGTAAAAAGAAAATATGATTAATAACAAGAATAAAAAAATGAGAAGAACAATATTAATACTTTTAGTTTCAGTAATTACACAAGGGGCTTATGCTCAAATTAATTATGGAACAGATAGTGCAACATGTGTTACAAAATATCAGATTTACAGAAATGATTATAAAAACAAAAATTATGAGGAGGCTCTAAAAAATTGGAGATGGGTTTTTTATAATTGCCCTCAGTTTAATGAAAATATTTTTTCCAATGCTCCAAAGATAATTTATCATCAAATAAAGAAAAATGATAATAATAAATCAGCTTATATAGATACATTGATGATGGTGTACGATCAGAGAATTCAGTATTTTGGGAGAGAATCTTTGGTTTTAGGGAAGAAGGGAATTGATTTATTAAAATACAACAGTTCAAAATATGAAGAGGCCTATGAAATGTTAAGAAAATCGGTAGAGAGTTTAGGAAATTCATCTTCACCAACAGCTATTGTTTCTTATTTTAAATCCATTACTGTAATGGAGAAAAAAACAGATCAATTTGAAAAACAGGATGTGTTAAATGCCTATGTTTTCCTTGTAGATGTTATTGATTATAACCTATTAAATAATCAGAAATATGAAAAGAATTACAAGATTGCTTTAACCAATGTTGAGAATATGTTTGAGCCTTATGCAAGTTGTGAGGATTTAATAAATGTGTTTCAATCTAAATTTGAAGAAGGAAAAGAAGATGTAAATTTTTTGAGAAAGATAACTCTATTACTTTCCAAAAAACATTGTACAGATAATGAGTTATATTTTTCGGCAGCAACTTTAATGCATCAGTTAGAACCATCAGCTTCTTCAGCGTACGAAATGGGGAATATGAATGTTGTTAAAAAGAATTATTCTGTTGCGACAGATTATTTTAATCAAGCAATAAAATTGGAAGAGGACAATGAAAATAAGTCTCAATATTATTTGCAACTATCTTATGCTTATCAGATGAATGGTTCGTACTCTTCTGCCAGAAGTGCTGCAAATAGCGCCGCATCATTAAGACCAAATTGGGGAGAACCATATTTGAGAATTGGAGATATTTATGTCTCATCTGCAAGTAGTTGTGGAGATGGTTTTGATAGAGCAACCGTGTATTGGGTAGCGGTGGACGCTTTTATGAAAGCGAAAAGTGTTGATGAAGTGATGAGAGAGAAAGCAAATAAAAGAGTTTCAACATATTCAAAATATTTCCCTACAAAGGAAAATTGTTTCTTTAATGATTTACAATCGGGAGATAGTTATAAGGTGAAATGCTGGATTAACACTTCTACTAGAGTGAGAACTAGCGATTAATTTTTGAGAAAATTTCACTGTTATATTATTTTCATTTTATTGTTTTCGTGCAATAATGACGAAAAAGTAACTGAAAATTTTATTAATTCCGATACTCTTCCTGTTGAGGAAATGTTAAATTCTACCATTATTTATACTGAAAATGGAGATGTGAGAGTTAAAATTGTTTCTTCCAAAATGACAAGGTATATAAAACCAGAAAATATTATTACATTTTCTGAAGGGGTGAAGGTGGATTTTTATACAGATTCTACAAATAAAAAATCGGTATTAACTTCTCAGAATGCTTCTGTAAACAATAAAACTCACATTATGACTGCAACAGATAATGTAAAATTATTGAGTTATGATAATAAGGAACTATTGACAGAGGAATTAATTTGGGATCAGAAAAATAATTTAATTTATACTGAACGAGAAGTTAAAATTACAACTGAAGATGAAGTTATTTATGGAGTTGGGTTTAGTTCTACTCCTGATTTTACAGAATATGAAATCAAAAAGGCGAAAGGTAGTTTTAATTTAAAAAAAGATTAGTAAATTTATCCAATGTTAGTAAGCTTGGTTATTATTACATTATTGTTTTCTGCATTTTTTTCAGGAATTGAAATTGCATTTATTTCTTCTAATAAATTAAAATTAGAAATTGATAAAGATTCTGATTCATTTTTCTCTAAAACAATATCTATTTTCTCTGAAAACGAATCAAATTTTATTGCTACAATGCTTGTAGGAAACAATATATCATTGGTGATATTTAGTATTTCAATTTCAGAATTATTACAACCATTTATTTTACAATTTACCTCATCAGATATTGTATTAATTCTTATTCAGACAATAATTGCAACAATAATTGTACTTGTAACAGCCGAATTTATTCCAAAAACAATTTTTCGTATCAATCCTAATTACATGTTAAAGTTGTTTTCCTTACCATTACTTTTATTTTACTATTTATTATACCCTGTAGTTTTTGTAATGATTTCAATTTCAGAATTTTTTCTGAGATATGTTTTTGGGTTGAAATTACGACAAGTAAAGCAAACTTTTAGTAAAATAGATTTGGATGAATATTTGGAAAATATTACTATCGATAATGAAAATGAAGATGCATCCAGTGAGGTTGAAATGTTGCAAAATGCTTTGGAACTTTCCAACATAAAAGTAAGGGAATGTATGGTTCCCCGTACAGAAGTATTTGCAGTAAATATGAAAGTTTCTATTGATGGGTTAAAACAAGTTTTTATTGATACCAAATTTTCCAAATTACCAATATTTAAAGAAAATATAGATAACATAATTGGTTATGTCCATTCATCAGATTTATTTAAAAACCCTTCAACTATAAAATCTGTGATGTTGCCAGTGCCCATTGTCCCTGAAAGTATGCCAGCAAATGAACTTTTAAATACTTTTATTAGTAAAAATAAAGGAATTGCAATTGTTGTAGATGAGTTTGGAGGGACTTCAGGATTAGTAACTATTGAAGATGTTACTGAAGAAATTGTTGGGGAAATTGTTGACGAACATGATAAAGAGGAGGTTTTAGATAAGAAAATAAACGGGACTGAATTTTTATTTTCTGCCAGAATGGAAGTTGACTTAATAAATGATAAATATAATTTGGACTTACCAAAGTCAGAAGAATATGAAACAATTGCAGGATTAATACTCTCATTACATGAAGAAATTCCGAAAGTTGGAGAGAAAATAGAAATCCAAAATATTACCCTTATTATTGAAAATGTAGATGAGAAAAGTATAAAATCTGTACGATTATTGACCAAATAATCAGCATTTAAACAATTTTTATAACTCAAATAACAATTGTATATTCGCAGACTAAAATTAAACAGAAAACGAAATGGCAATATTACAGAAAATTAGAGATAAGACAATTGTCACATTATTAGTGATTGGATTAGGGATGGTTGGTTTTTTATTCTTTGGTTCCGATTCGGACATAGTAGGAATGATTTCAGGAGAAGATGAATCACGATTTATTGGAGAAATTTACGGTGAAGGAGTTGAATATAACAGCTTTAACGAAACATATAATATTGTAAAATCTAACTTGAAACAACAAGGATCAACTGATGATGAACAAATATTAGATCAAGCTTGGCAATCTTTTATCAATGAGCAAATAGTAAAAAGTAAATGTGAAGAATTAGGGATTATAGTAACTGATGATGAGGTATACGAACTACAAACTGGAAAAAATGTTTCCTCTCAAATTACTGGTATTCCTTTTTTCCAGAACGACACAACAAAACAATTTGATCCTCAGTTGGTAAAAGATTATTTACAAAGTTTGGAAAATGATGAAACAGGTGATGCTACAAAACAATGGGCTGGAATTGAAGAAGGTTTAAGAAAAGAAAGGTTAAGCAAAAAATACCAAGTTTTAATAGAACAAGGGTTTTATGCTACAAAGCAAGAAGCAATGAACTCTTTTAATGAGAATTCTCAGAATGCTAGAGTTAACTACATTTCTATTCCTTATAGTTCTGTTGACGATACTGAAGTAGAACCATCAAAAGAAGAGTTAAAAAAGTTTTACAATAATCATATTAATGAGTTTGTAGTAGCAGAAGAAACAAGAGCTGTTGAGTTTATTGAATTTACTGTTATCCCATCCTCTCAGGATGACGAACAAACAAAATTAGATTTATTGTCTATTTCAGATGACTTTGCAAAGTCAGAGGATGATGAGAAGTTTGTAAACAGACATTCTAGAAATTTGAATGCTTTATTTTCTTTCGTGAAGTTAAGTGATATTACAGATCCTAATTTTACTCAATTGGTAAATACTGAAAAAGGAACTGTTTCAGAAGTTTACAAAACTGAGAATGGAGATTATAGATTAGCAAAACTTTCTGATGTACAATTGAGAGCTGATTCAGTGGAAGCGAGACATATATTATTGTCTAACGAACAATTTACTGCAGATTCTGCAAAAACTTTAATCAAGTCCTTGAAACAAAGAGTAGACAAAGGAGAAGATTTTGGTTCATTGGCTTTACAATTTTCTTTTGATAAAGGTTCCGCAATAAAAGGAGGTGATTTAGGATGGTTCAAAGAGGGGTCAATGGTTCCTGCGTTTAATGAAGCCTGTTTTACCTCTGAGGTAAATGATATGCAAATTGTAACTACAAATTTTGGTATTCATTTAATTCAGTTGACGGGAGCGAGTAAATTACAGAATAAATACAAAGTTGTTTATATTGACAAAAAAGTTGTTGCTAGTTCAGAAACTAAAGATGAATATTATAATCAAGCAAGTCAGTTTCTTTCTGATTTATCATCTACTTCTTTTAATGATTTGGTAACTAAAGAAAATTTGGTAAAAAGAGATGCTGCAAAAATTAAAGAGATGACGTTTAACGTTTCAACTTTGAAAAATTCTAGAGAAATTGTAAAATGGATGTTTACTGGTAAAATTGATGATAAAACTAATGGAGTTCCAAATATTGGAGATTATGCAAATAAGTCATTTGATTGTGATGGAAGTTATGTTGTTGCAAGTTTGACATCAGTTAATGAAAAAGGATTTAGACCTTTTGAAACAGTGAAAGAACAAATTGCGCAAATGGTAAAAATGGAAAAGAAATATGAAATCATTAAACAACAGATTTCAGAAAAAAGTTTTAATGATGTTTCCGTAGAGTTTTCTGCAGAAATAAAAACAGTTGAGAATGTTAATTTCGCAAACTTAAGTGTTGCGGGATTGGGTGATGAACCAGCTTTTGTAGGTATTTCTGATGCTACTGATGTTAGTGCTACATCTTCTGCTTTTAAGGGAAACAATTCAGTTTTTATTCTTCAAGTGGTTTCAAAAGAAACAGCAAAAACTGAAGGAGACTTTACATTGCAACAGAAAGATAAGATTAAGAAACTAAGTTTAGGAGCTTTTAATTTAGCATTTAAAATATTAAAAGAAAGAGCCAATATTACAGATAACAGAATCAGTTTCTATTAATATAATAAAGATAGATAAGTGAACTTAAAACTCCTAACGAAAGTTAGGAGTTTTTTATCTTAAAATATCCATTCTGTAGGAGTTCAAATTCAGAAAAATAAATAACAGTATTGTAAACGAAAGTAATGAAGAACCTCCGTAACTCATAAATGGTAATGGGATTCCGATAACAGGAGCCAGTCCAATTGTCATTCCTAAGTTAATTAAAAAGTGAGAAAATAAAATACATGCAACACTGTATCCGTAAATTCTGCAAAATTGAGATTTCTGCTTTTCTGCCAAAGAAATAATTCTGATTAAGAGCGTTATAAATATAAGGATAAAAATTAAACTTCCTAAAAATCCCCATTCTTCACCTACTGTACAGAAAATAAAGTCAGTACTTTGTTCTGGTACAAAATCAAATCTTGTTTGAGTTCCGTTTAAAAATCCTTTTCCAAAAAATCCCCCAGAACCAATCGCAATTTTTGATTGTAAAAGATTGTATCCATCTCCTGTTGGATCAAACTCTTTTCCTAATAAAATATTAATCCTTACTTTATGATGTGTGGATAACACACTATTGAAAATGTAATTAACACTCAGAATAAATCCGTTAAAAACAAATAATGCCAAGGAACTTAAAGTTATATTTCGTTTTCTTTTTGAAGAAAGAAAAAATAAAATAATTATAATAGAAGAAACAATTCCAATAAATAGTAAAGGATTAATTAGTAGAGATAAAACAAATAATAATAAGATAAGGAAACCGAAAATGAGTATGTTTCCTGAAAGCCCCTCTCTGTAAAACACTAAAATAAACGATATAAATACAAGTGCTGTGCCTAAATCATTTTGTAGAATAATTAGGAAAAATGGAATCAGTATAATTAAAAATGTTTTAATTTTATCGGAAAAATTGTTAATCCCTTTTTTATTAATACTAAATATTTTCGCAAGCGCAAGCGCAGTTGCAAATTTTGCGAATTCGGAAGGTTGAACTTTGAAATTTCCTATCTCAAACCATGAATTTGCACCTCCAGTTGTTTTGGAAATAAAGAGTACAAGAATGAGAAACGATATCATTATTCCATAAAATAAGAAGGACAGAGAATCAAAAAAACGCCAATCGATAATTAAAATAAAAAATCCTGCTAACATTGAAATTCCTATAAATAAAAGTTGTCGGCCACTTTTAGAACTTAAATCAAATAGAGATTGCATTGCATCATCATTATACTCCGAAGCGTAGATGTTGATCCATCCAAAAAACACCAATAAAAGATAGAGTAAGATGGTGAATCCATCAATTTGGCCAAATATTTTTTGTGCATCTCTCATTTTAAATCTAGGAGGTTTCCATTTATCATTTTGTTTTCTAAATAGACATTGCTTATTTTGTCTGTCAAATATTTTTCTATCATTAGTGTTGCAATGGGAGCTGCCCAGCTTGCTCCCCAAGTTCCATTTTCAATATAAACGGCAATGGCTATTTCTGGGTTGTCTTTTGGTGCAAATGCAATAAAAACTGAATGGTCTTTTCCATTGTGATTTTGAGCTGTCCCTGTTTTTCCGCAAATAGTAATTCCTTCAACATAACAGCTTTTAGCTGTTCCATCAATATTTGTAAGAACCATTTCCATTCCTTTTATAATAGTTTCAAAATGTTCTGGTTTTATTGAAGTATATCTCCTTATTTTATATTTCTCATCAATTTCTGAACCTTCAATTTTTTGTACAATATGAGGGGTGTAGTAAAATCCTCTATTTGCAATTGTGGCCGTAAAATTTGCCATCTGCATAGGTGTGACTCCTAATTCCCCTTGTCCAATTGCCATTGAAATAATTGTTGAATATTTCCATCTTCCTTTTCCATAGTAATTGTCAAAATAACTACTGTTTGGAATAAAACCTTTATTTCCAATCGTAAAATCATTATCCAAAAAATTTCCCAAACCAAAACTTCTTAAATGATTTGACCAAATATTATAAGCTTGTTCAGTAGTATTGTATTTGTTAAATAACTCTTCAAAAGTATTACAGAAATATGAATTACAAGAAATGGTAATAGCTTTAGACAGCCCAATTAATTCGGGAGTATGATGACAATTAATAGATTTATTATTTCCATAGATATAATTTCCATTACAAAAATAAGTAGAACTATTTGTGAGGGCGCCTTCTTGTAATGCAATAAGTCCATTTATTAATTTAAAAGATGATGCTGGAGGATAACTTCCTGAAAGAGCCCTATTAAAAAGAGGTAATTTTTCATCATTTAACAAAGCAGAATAATTTTTTGATCGCTTCCTTCCTTTTAAAATATTTGGGTTATAATTTGGAGCTGAAATAACACTTAATATTTCTCCAGTTGATGGATGAATTGCTACTATTGCACCAATCTTATTTTGAATTAATTTTTCTCCATATTGTTGAAGTTCAATATCTAAAGTTGAAACAATATTTTTCCCCTGTATTGCAAGTGTATCGTGTTCTCCATTGTTAAAACTTCCTTGCGCTCTATTAAACACATTAACCAAAATCATCTTCATTCCCTTTTCCCCTCTCAACTCTTCTTCATAGGCAGCTTCAATTCCACTAATTCCTACTAAATCCCCTTTTGTATAATACTTTTTAGTGTCGAGTTTTTTCTGATTTACTTCTCCCAAAAAACCTAAAGTATGAGATGCTGTGTTAATTGGATAGTCTCTTGTTGTATTTGTTCGGATATAAAAACCACTAAATTCATTTAGTGCTTCATTTATTTTATGTGCTGATTGAATATCAAGTTGTTTTGAAAAAACACTTTCTTTGTGTTTTGAGTAAGATGTTGCATTTTTTAATTTTTTTCGGAATACTTCAATTGTCAAATCAGCTAATTCACACAATTTTAATGTATCCATTTCTGTCACTTCTCTAGGAATAATCATTAAATCATAAGAAGATACATTTGTTACAATTAATACACTATCTCTATCGTAAATTAATCCTCTTGCAGGTTGTTGAACTTCAAATCGGATTGAATTTTTATTAGCAGAAAATTTATATTTTGAATTTACAATTTGAATGTAAAATAACTTAGAAACAAAGATAATAGCAATTAGCAAAAAGATTCCTTTTATTACAAGTTGTCTATTTTGAAGTTGTTTCATCCCTTATTTTTTTTGCTTAAATCCAAATAGTTGAATTATAGAGATTAACACATAAGTTATAATTGAGTTTAATATTATTTTCACCAATAACATACCGAAAGAAAGACTAAAGTGTTCTAATAAAAACAAAAAAGTATGATGAGTAAATATAAATAAGAATGAGTACACTGAAAATGTTTTGAATCCTAATATTTGCAAATTCAAATCATCTTTTTCATCCACCGAGTTTTTGGCAATACTTATTTTTTCTATTTGCGGTTTCAGAAACGATATTAAAACCATTGCAGAAGAATGAAGTCCTAAACTTCCTTCAAATAAGTCGAGAGATAGTCCAATTAAAAATGCATAAATGATTAAAAACCATTTTTCCGTATTTTGAGGAAGTACAATAATAAGACTCAAAACAATAAATGGATTTATATATGTTGAAAATTGAATGTTATTCAGTATCAATACTTGTACTAAAACAAAAATGGGAAGTAATAAAATATGTTTATACAAATGATTCATTTCTATTTTTTGTCAATTGATAATTTTTCTTCCTTTGTTAATGAATTAATAATGTATACATTTTTAATTGTATTCATATCATTCAGAAGTTTTGTAGTAATTGTATAGAGCCCAGTTTCGGTTCCTTTTTTGAAAGATTTTATTACTGCAATATTTATTCCTTCAGGGAAAACAGAACTATAACCGTTTGTAGAAATTGTATCTCCAATATTTATTTCTGCATGGTTTGGAATGTCATTAATTTCGCATTCAAAATAGTTTTTTCCATTCCAAATAAGGTTTCCGTTTTGATTGCTTTTGTCATGCCGAATAGGAACTGAAGATCTTTGATTTAAAATTGAAATAGCCAAAGAATAATTTTCAGAAATAGATACAACTTGCCCTATAACACCATTTTCTACAACAATTCCCATTCCTTTTTTTACTCCATCTATTTTCCCTTTACTTAATCGAATATAATTATTGCTTTTAAAAACGGAATTGTAAATTACTTTAGCGGGGATGTAATTAAATTCAAATTCAATCTTTTTATCCTGTTCGCAATCATTACCTTTTCCAACTAAGAAAGACCTTAGTTTTGAGTTTTCCTGAATCAGATTATTGTTTTCTGCTTTAAGGTGAAAATATTCATTCATATTATTAACAGAATTATAAAATGAACTACTGTATTCTCCAATAAATGAAATAAATTTACTTTTCTGAAAACTATGATTATTTATATAAAAGAATAGGGATAAAGATTCTATTAAAATAAATAATAGAACAAAATGATAAACTTTAATAAACCTTAATAAGTTCCTCATCTTCTAATGTTCTATTGTATAAGAAAACTATAATTGTCAGTATTTTTTAATGCAATCCCTGTTCCTCTGGCTACTGCTCTTAGCGGATCTTCTGCTACATAAACTGGAAGTTTGGTTTTTAAAGCAATTCTTTTATCTAAACCTCTAAGCATTGATCCCCCTCCTGTTAAATAAAGTCCTGTATTATAAATGTCTGCCGAAAGTTCTGCAGGTGTGTTGAATAAAGCATTCATTATTGCCGATTCAATTTGCTCAATAGAATTATTTAATGAATTGGCAATTTCTTTATAAGTTACTATAACTTCTTTTGGTATTCCATTCATTAAATCTCTACCATGAACTGGAAAATTTGGTGGAGGGTCTTCAAGTTCAGTCATTGCAGATCCAACATTTATTTTAATTTTTTCGGCCATATTGTCTCCAACTGCAATATTATATCTAGTTTTCATATAGTTTTTAATATTGTCAGTAAACTCATCTCCAGCTACTTTTATTGATTTATCCGTGACAATTCCTCCAAGTGAAATTACTGCAATTTCGGTTGTACCTCCACCAATATCAATCACCATATTTCCCATTGGTTCCAATACGTCAATTCCAATTCCAATAGCGGCAGCCATTGGTTCGTGTATTAGCCACACTTCTTTCGCTCCGGCATGTTCTGCCGAATCCATTACAGCTCTTTTTTCTACTTCAGTAATTCCGGAAGGAATACAAATTACCATTTTTAATTGCGTTGGAAAAATAGATTTTTTCCGATTAATCATTTTTATAAAACCTCTAATCATTTGTTCTGCAGATTGAAAATCGGCAATAACACCATCTTTTAACGGACGAATAGTCTCTATTCCTTTGTGGGCTTTTCCACGCATCTGACGGGCTTTCGTACCAATAGCAATCACTTCCTCTGTCCTTACATTTATGGAGACTATTGATGGTTCGTCCACAACAACTTTATCATTATGAATAATTAGTGTGTTTGCTGTTCCAAGATCAATCGCGATCTCCTCTGTCATAAAGTCAAAAAATCCCATAATTATATATTTTTAATGTTTAAAATGTCTGAATCCAGTTAATACCATTTTCATATTATTTTCATTGCAAAAATCTATTGAAAGATTGTCTTTTATAGATCCACCTGGTTGAATAACGCATTTTATTCCTTCATTATTTGCAAATTCTACACAATCAGGAAAAGGGAAAAATGCATCAGATGCCATTACAGCACCATTTAAATTAAAATTGAAGCTTTTAGCTTTTACCACCGCTTGTCTTAAGGCATCAACTCTTGAAGTTTGTCCAACCCCACTTGCTAATAGTTGATTATTTTTTACAAATACTATTGTGTTAGATTTTGTATGCTTACATACTTTTGATGCAAACTCCAAATCAGATAATTCTTCTTCTGAAGGAGATAGAACTGTTACTGTTTTCATGCCTGAAATAGAGTCCGTTTTACTGTCTTTTTCTTGAAATAAAACTCCATTTAGTGCTGTTCGGAATTGTGTTTTTGGTAAATCTACGTCTTTTTGAATTAAAATTACTCTATTCTTTTTCGATTTTAATAAACTTAATGCATCTTCATTATATGATGGAGCAATAATTACTTCAAAAAATAATTTATTTATTTCCTGAGCAGTTTCCGAATCTACTTCTTTGTTTGTTATTAAAACTCCTCCAAATGCTGAAACCGGATCTGCTGCTAGGGCATCTTTCCAACAATCAATAAGTTTACTTTTGCTTGCAATTCCACAAGCATTATTGTGTTTCATTACAATGAAAGTGTTTTCCGAAAATTCTGAAATTAAATTAACAGCCGCGTCAACATCTAGCAGATTATTGTATGAAAGCTCCTTTCCGTTTAATTGATCAAACATCTCATTTATATTTCCGAAAAAGACACCTTTTTGATGTGGGTTTTCACCATATCGTAAAGTTTTATTTTCTCGGATACTTTGTTTGAAAACAACTTCCTCATTGTTAAAATAATTAAAAATTGAAGTGTCATAATGTGAGGAAATATTAAAAGCTTTAGTAGCAAATTCTTTCCTTATTTCTATTGATGAGTTTCCATTTTCTTTATTTAGTAGATTTAATAAATCATCATATTGACTCATTTCGGAAACGATAATGACATCTTTAAAGTTTTTTGCTGCAGCTCTGATTAATGAAATTCCGCCAATGTCAATTTTTTCAATTATATCTTGTTCGCTAGCTCCCGAAAAAACGGTTTGTTCAAAAGGGTAGAGATCAACAATTACTAAATCAAACTCTGGAATTTCATATTCTGACAATTGGTCTTTATCAGATTGTAATCCTCTTCTGGATAATATTCCTCCAAAAACTTTTGGGTGTAAAGTTTTAACTCTCCCTCCCAAAATGGAAGGATAAGATGTTAAATCCTCCACTCTGTTTACATTTATTCCTTCTTCTTCAATAAATTTTTGAGTTCCTCCGGTTGAATAGATGTCAATTCCAAGTTCATGTAACTTCTTTACAATAGAAGAGAGTCCATCTTTATGGAATACAGAAATTAAAGCGTTTTTTATTTTTTTATCGTTGCTCATTTAAAATGTTTGTTTGGTAATGCAATTTTACCCAAATACTAGGTATTTAACAATACAAAAGAGGCAAAATACAATGAGTGTTAATAACTTTTATGAATGTTAATTTCTCAAATTTTTTATAAAATAATTTTATTACAAATATTAATTGCGTCCGAAACAGAAACAACATTTTTCACGCTAAACGAAAGTTTAGAGTTATTTTCTTTCATCTCTGAGTTATTGAAGTTGTTCTTCAGAAATTCAAGAACTTTTCCAAATGCTTCCGATTCAAAATAAGGAGAATCATTTTTGGAAACAAAATAGGCTTTCATCATTTTATTTTTTAAGATTATTCTTTCAAATCCAATTTGTTTTGAAATCCATTTTAGATTCATTAATTGTATTAAATCAGAAACTGAATTAGGAATTTTTCCAAATCTATCTATCATTTGTTTTTTAAATTCAACTAGTTCAGATTCATTTTTCAAGGAATTTAATTCTTTATAAATATTCAATCTTTCCTCAATGTTTTCAATGTAAGTGTCAGGAATTAGTATTTCCAAGTCGGTGTCTATTTGACAATCTTTAATGAAAAATTTGTCTTTAGATTCCTCAAATAATTCATTGAATTTTTCTTCCTTTAATTCCTGAATTGCTTCATTTAATATTTTCTGATACATCTCAAAACCAATCTCATTAATAAATCCACTTTGGTCCGCTCCAAGTAAATCACCTGATCCTCTAATATCTAAATCTCTCATAGCAATGCTAAATCCACTTCCTAAATTAGAAAATTGTTCTAATGCATTCAATCTTTTTCTTGCTTCATCCGAAAGTTGATTGTAAGGGGGGCTAATTAAATAGCAAAATGCTTTTTTATTTGATCTTCCAACTCTTCCTCTCATTTGATGTAAGTCACTCAGTCCAAAATTATTTGCATTATTAATTATTATTGTATTCGCATTTGGAACATCTACTCCGTTTTCCACAATTGTGGTAGAAACCAAAACATCATAATCACCTTCAATAAAGTCAATCATCATCTCTTCTAACATTTTCCCTTCCAGTTGTCCGTGTCCAATTCTGACTTTGGCATTTGGTACGAGTCTCTGAATTAATCCTGCAACTTCTTTTATATTCTCAATTCGGTTATGGATGAAAAATACTTGTCCATTTCTTGATATTTCATACTGAATAGCGTCTCTAATTATCTCTTCATTAAATCCGCATATTTCAGTATTGATAGATTGTCTGTTAGGTGGAGGAGTGTTTATGAGAGATAAATCTCTTGCTCCTAATAATGAAAACTGTAATGTTCTTGGGATTGGTGTTGCGGATAGGGTTAAGATGTCTACATCCGATTTTATCTTCTTTAATTTATCTTTAATGTTTACTCCAAATTTTTGTTCTTCATCAATTACCAGAAGTCCTAAATCTTTAAATTTCACATCTTTTCCTACTAATCGGTGAGTTCCAATAATTATGTCTAATTCTCCACTTTTTAACTTTTCCAGAGTTTTATTTTGTTCTTTTGTACTTTTAAATCGGTTTATATAATCAACATTACAAGGAAAATCTTTTAATCTTTTTTTGAAAGTTTTATAATGTTGAAGAGCAAGAATTGTAGTGGGAACTAAAATTGCAACTTGTTTATTATCGGCAACAGCTTTGAAGGCAGCTCTTACGGCAAGTTCTGTTTTTCCAAATCCAACATCTCCACAAATTAATCGGTCCATTGGAATTTCTTTTTCCATATCTTCCTTAATTGCATTAGTAGCTTTTATTTGATCAGGAGTGTCTTCCCACATAAAAGAGGCTTCCAATTCATGTTGTAAATAGCTGTCTGTAGAAAACTGAAATCCTTTTAATGTTTTTCTTTTTGCATAAAGTTGAATAAGATTAAACGCGATTTTCTTTACTCTGTTTTTGGTTTTCTGTTTGGTGGTTTGCCATTTTGTTCCTCCAAGTTTGTTTATTGTTGGCTTAAATCCTTCTTTTCCAGAAAATTTGGAAATTTTATGCAATGAATGAACACTTAAATAAAGGATGTCTCCATTTTTATAAATTAATTTTATACTCTCTTGATATTTTCCATTATTTTCAATTTTATGAAGTCCATCAAATTCCCCAACACCATGGTCAATATGAGTTACATAATCTCCAATTTGTAAATTTGTAAGTTGCTTTAGAGTGATTGCCTGTTTATCAGTAAACTTTGTTTTACTTGTAAATCTATGATGACGATTGAAAATTTGATGATCGGTATAAATGGCAATTTTATTGTCATGATCAATAAATCCTTCATGTAATGAAAGGTTTATATTTTGACAAAATATTTCTTTTTCACTATTTTCTAATATTGATTTAAACCTGTTTTCCTGTTCTTCAGAAGAACATAAAATCAAATTTTTGTATTCCTTTTTCTGATTTTCTAAAAGTTCTGAAATTAGCAAATCAAATTGTTTGTTGATAGTTGTTAAGGGAGAATTATTAACTTCAATTTTCGTATCCTTACTGAATATTGTATTGTTCCCAAACTCAACCACCTTAAATTCTTCTAGTTCATTTCCAAATTCATTCCCATTTGTAAAGATGTTTTCAGGTGAAAGTTGAGTAACTGTATTATCCTTTATTTTCTGAAATTCAATTTCTGCTTTTTCGAAATTTTGTTCTAAAATCCCTAATGTTAATTGAGAGTCATTAATCCAAATAACACTATTTTTTGGCAGATATTCCAAAATGCTTACTTGTTTGCTTTCTGTTTTTTTTGCTTCAGTATTTGGGATAATGGAAACTTTATTTTTGTTTTCAATTGAAAGTTGAGTATTGATATTAAAGGATCGAATACTCTCTATTTCATCATCAAAAAACTCAATTCGAAAAGGGTTTTCATCCGCATAAGAAAACACATCTACAATGCCTCCTCTTACCGAAAAATGTCCAGGATCAGTTACAAAATCTACTTTTGTAAATTCATTTTCTGAAAGAGTTTCCTCTATTAAATCAGGATGATGAATGTCAGAAACTTGTAAAGTAATTGTTTTTTGTTTTAACACTTTTCTGCTTACAACCTTCTCAAAAATAGCGTCAGGATAACTAACGATTATTGAATTTCTCTTATTATTTAATTTATTTAAAACCTCTGCCCTTAAAAGGATATTGGAATTATCCGTTTCTTCAATTTGATACGCTCTTCTGTATGATGCGGGATAAAAGAAAACTTCATTATTTATAAGAATTTCTAAATCATTAATAAAATAATTTGCTTCTTCTTTATTGTTTAAAATAAATAGTTGTGGATGTTTCTGATTTTTAACATTAGAAGCTGCTAAAACTGCTTTTGAAGATCCAATACATCCAGTAATGTTTATTTTGCATTTCGGATGTTCTATTGCATTATTTAATTCTGTAAAGTGTTTTGATACAGGAAAATGTTGTAATAATGAAGATTTTTTCAATTTTCTTATTTTATATCATGAATTTCATTCATCATATTTGTGTACCATTCTTGCGTTATGTCAAATGGTTTCCCTCCCTTAATTCTGTTAAAATCAATACAATTTAAATTGTTGTTATCATCTTCATCCCATCCAACAACTCCACTTATTTTGTTTACTGCACTTTCCACTGCCTTATCTGCTACTGCAAATATTAGGTCCAAATCTTTTTTATTGGATTTTGAAGATCTTCCAAAATACCCACTTTTCTGAACAAGAACTTTGTTTGCATTTAATTTCTCAGCAAGTTTTTTGGCAAACCATTGTCCAGGATTTAAATCATCCAATCTTACATGACCAAAAGCATCTCGTAAAACTTTCCCTCCCTCTTTTTCAGTTTCTTTTACAATAGTTTCCAGACCGGCTCCTTCACTTAAAAACACATTTACGCAATCGTATTTGTCCATTATTTTATTTAATCTTTCACATTCCGAATCAAAATCAATCTCTTTTTCAGGGATAAAAATGGAGTGTACTTCCCATTTTTCTCTACGCAATCCAATTTCAGGGATAAAATTAAAGTTGTCTAATCTGTTTCTGTATTCCAATGCGGTTGCTGCAGTTAGCCATCCGCAATGTCTTCCCATTACTTCATGAATAATTAATTGTCTATCGGATGTTGTGTTTTCATTTACAATATTTTCGAAAAAGATTGCTCCTTGCTCGGCTGCTGTCCAAGCTCCCAAGGTTTGATAAATAGGAAAAACATCATTGTCAACTGTTTTTGGTAGTCCCACTACTGTTAAATTATAATTATTTTCTTTCAGATAATTTGATAAATCTGCAGCGGTTGTGTTGGTGTCATCTCCACCAATTGTGTGTAAAATAGTTACTCCATCTCTTACTAATTGAGCAGCTGCAACTTCCAAAGGGATTTCACCTTTTTGTATGTATCCTTTATCAATACAGTCCTCAATATTTGTTAGTTTTACCCTGCTATTTCCAATTGGACTTCCTCCAAATTGATGAAATTTATCAGTGTTATTTACCAAACTTTTTGGAAATGAAATAGAGTTTCCCATCAAGAGTCCTTTGTATCCATTTAGGTATCCAATAATTTCTGCATCAGGATAATTATTTAAATAGTTTTCGGATAACCTTCCAATAGATGAAGACAAACATGGAGCAATTCCTCCAGATGTTAAAAATGCAACTTTCATAAAAGTGTTTTAATTTGTATTGCAAATATCGGATATTTTATTGTCTTTTTATGATAAAACAATTGTTAACTTTGTCATCTGAAATTATAAGAAAATAATGAGTAAAGTATTTAAGTTTGGTGGAGCTTCAATAAAGGATGTTGAAAGCATAAAGAATGTTTCCGAAATTTTATTTTCCCATAAAAATGACGATTTATTTATTATTTTTTCGGCAATGGGAAAAGTTACAAATATGCTGGAAGATGTTCTAGATAAATATGTTAATCACTCCTCTGAAACATCTTATTTACTTCAGAAAGTAAAGGATTTTCATTATTCAATTTTAGATAATTTATTTGAAAAGGAAGAACAAATTTACAATGATGTTAATAATTTATTTGTAGAAATTGAATGGGTTTTGGAAGATGATCCTAATGAAAATTACGATTACGATTATGATCAAATTGTATCTATTGGAGAATTAATTTCCACAAAAATAATGAGTTCTTATTTAAATAAAATAGGATTTAAAAATATTTGGATTGACGCAAGAGATATTATAAAAACTGATAATACTCACCGATTTGCAAAAGTGAATTGGAGTATTACAGAAAAGTCAATACTATCAGTTAAAAGTGAGTTTCCAAAAATTACACAAGGTTTTATTGGATGTACTTCAGAAAATTTCACTACAACTTTGGGCAGAGAAGGGTCAGATTTTTCTGCTGCAATTATTGGATATTGTATAAATGCAACAGAAGTTGTAATTTGGAAAGATGTTGATGGTTTGTTGAATTCTGACCCAAGATATTTTGAAAACTCAGAGTTATTAGAAGAGATTCCTTTTACTGAAGCTGTTGAACTTGCATATTTTGGAGCAAAAGTGATACATCCTAAAACAATATATCCTCTCAAAAGAAAGAGTATTCCACTTTTTGTTAAATCATTTATTTCACCAAATAATAAGGGAACAATTATTAAAAATGATGTAGAAATAACTCCATTAATTCCATCTTATATTGTAAAAGAAAATCAAATTCTTATTTCTATTTCGGACATTAACTTATCTTTTATTGTTGAAAATCATCTGAGTGAAATCTTTAATGTTTTATCAGAATTAAATATTAGTGTCAATTTAATGCAGAATTCTGCTGCTAGCTTTTCAATATGTATAGATAATAATAAAAAGAGAGTTTCCAAATTAATTAAAATTCTTAATGAAAGTTTTAATGTTTATTTTAATGATGATTTAACCTTGTTTACTATTCGTCATTATGACGAACAAGCAGTAGATTTAGTGTTAAAAGGAAAGAAATTAATTTTAGAACAAAAAAGTAGAAATACTATTCAAATCGTAGTAAAACAATAGAATAATTATATCAATTCTTATTCATGAAATTGTTTGTATATTTGCAGTTCAAAATTCAAATAAAAATAAATGTCAAATTCACACTCTTTTCACATCCCAGTAATGGGAACTGCATTTACTGCTGATACTCCTTTAAAAGTAGCTCAATATGGAATAGATTCAGTAATTGCTTTGGCAGATGATGTTTTGCTTGAAAGATTAAGAAAAATGTACTGTGACTTAAATAACAGAGATTATGAAGAAATTTCTATAAAAGAGGAGGATTCCAGAGCTGTAAGAATTACTGCATATTTGAATCTAGTGAATGAGTTAATTGAAGAAAAATACAATAATTTTATTTCAAAAATTAAAGAAAAGGAAGAAGATTTGAAACAATATTTTAATCTACTTCCTGATACATCAAACATCAAAAAGGATTTCCAAGTATTTATTGAAGGTTTGCCTTCTATGGAAGAAATTAACTTCTGGGTTAAGGAAAATATGAGTTTAGGAAGTGTTGATGTAAACATAATGACCAAAGTTGATAAAACAAATTACAAAAAAGGAGTAGAACTTCCTTCAGAATTTAATGATGCACATGCTGGACTTAGAGGTTTTGCAAATAGTAATTTAGAATCTTCTATTATTTTTTCAGCAGGGATGAACCCAAGATTATATGGTTATATCTCTTCATTTCCAGATTTTTTCCCAAATGAAAATGGTTATATAAAAAAGAAAATTGTATTAAAAGTTTCTGATTTCCGTTCTGCAATGATCCAAGGAAAATTTCTTGCAAAAAAAGGATTATGGGTTTCAGAATATAGAGTCGAATCTGGATTAAATTGTGGGGGACATGCTTTTGCTACAGATGGTTTTTTAATGGGCCCAATTTTAGCTGAATTCAGAGATAAAAAACAAGAATTAATAGATTCTACCTATGAAGTATGTCAGCAAGCGTTAGAATCAAATGATAAAATTGTTCCAAAAGAAACTTTAAAAATAAAAATTACTGCACAAGGTGGAGTAGGCACTTCTGAAGAACATGATTTTTTAATTAATCATTATAATTTGGATTCTGTTGGTTGGGGAACCCCATTTTTATTGGTTCCAACGGTTACAACAGTTGATGATGATACTATTGAACAATTGAAAAATGCAAAAGAAAAAGACTTATATTTGAGTAATGTTTCTCCTTTAGGAGTTCCTTTTAATAATTTGAGGGGCAGCTCGAAAGAAATTGAAAAGATGGAAAATGCACAAAAAGGAAAAGCGGGAAGCTCGTGCCCAAGGAAATTTTTGGCAATGAACTATGAGTATAATAAACAAGGGATGTGTACAGCTTCCAGAAAATTTCAGAGTATAAAGTTTGATGAAATAAAGGATGAGAAAGAGTTGACGGAAAATGAAAAGTATGATAAAATTATTGAAAAAACTTGTTTGTGTGTGGGATTGAGTGCAACATCTATGATTAAAAATAATATCGCTACAAAAGATAGTATGGGAGTTTCAATTTGTCCTGGGCCAAATATGGCATATTTTTCAAAGACTTTAAGTTTATCTGAAATGGTACATCATATCTATGGTAAAATAAATGTTATTTCCAGTGATGATCGTCCTAATATGTTTGTGAAAGAATTTCAATTGTATATCGATTTTTTGAAGAATAAAATTAGAGATGTAAAAGATGATTTCAATAAAAAGCAAGATAAATATCTTTCTAAGTTTATGCTCAATATGAATGAAGGAATAGAGTATTATTATAATCTTTTTCAAGATAATAATTCGGTTATTTCTGATTTGGATAATGAAAAATTAAAGCTAAATATTTTGAATTCGGATATAGAAAAATTGAAAGAAACTTTAGTAATTAATTCTTAAAATTCTCCTTTATTTTTTGGAATAATATTTCTGATATTTTCACATTACTTTCTACTGTCCACCCAGCAACATGAGGGCTTAATATTGTATTTTCTGAATCAATTAGATATTTCATTTCTTCTGTAAAACCATTTTCAGATAATTTTTCGAAAGATGTTTTTTCGTATTCTAACACATCCAAACAAACTCCTTTTATTTTTCCTTCTTTCATTGAATTAACCAATGATTTTGTATTTACACATTTTCCTCTTGCAGTATTTATCAGATAGAAATTTTTCTCAAAATTATTTATAAAGTTTTCATTCACTAAATAAGTAGTTTCTTCTGTTAAAGGAATGTGTAAACTAATAATGTCGGCTTTATTGTATATTTCCTCCATAGTTGATTTGTATTTATAATCTTCTAAATACTTGTCGTATGATAAAATCTCAACATCAAATCCAGAAAGAACTTTTGAAAAAGCGGCTCCATTATTTCCAAAACCAATAATTCCGATTGTTTTTCCAGATAATTCGTGTCCTCTATTTTTTTCTCTTTTCCACTTTCCGTTTCTGATTTCTTTGTCACTTCTATTCAAATTATTAAAAAGTGAAAGTATCATTCCTAATGCATGTTCGGCTACAGCTTGTCTATTTCCTTCTGAGGCATTAAAGCATTTTATTCTTTTTGAATTTGCATATTCTACATCAATATTTTCCATCCCGGAGCCAACCCGAGCAATAAATTTTAAGTTTTTGGCTTTGTCAATAAAATGCTTGTCAATTTCAAACCTGCTTCTAATTATAATTCCGTCATATCCACAAATTATTTTTTCAATTTCCTCTTTATTTGATGAGAAATTTTCCTCACAAATATTTTTTTCTTTTATAAGTTCTGATTTTAAAAGAGGATGAACTGAGTCTGTAAAAAGGATTTTCATTTATAAAATTGCTAGTCCTATAAGGAAGTAAATTACAAGCCCTAAAATATCGTTTACTGTGGTGATAAAGGGACCTGTAGCAAGTGCGGGATCAATTTTGTATTTATTCAAAGTTAGAGGTACAAATGTTCCGAAAAGTGCTGCAAAAACAATTACTGCCAAAAGAGATAAACTTACAGTGATACTTAATCCAATAGGGTATTGAAGTACGGCTGTTGCTCCAAAAATAATAGCAGAACAAGTAATTCCATTTAAAAGAGCGACTCCTAATTCCTTGGTTAATTTACTAAAAATAGTATTAATTTTTATAGAATCATTTGCTAGTCCTTGCACCACAATAGCTGCTGATTGTACCCCTACATTTCCTCCCATTGCGGCAATTAGTGGAATAAAAAAAGCCAATTCAAAATTATTTTCTATATCAAAAAATCCAATAATATTTGCTCCCAATAAACCTCCAAATAAACCAATCAGTAACCATGGAAGTCTTGCTCTAGTAAGTTGCCAAACACTGTCAGAGGATTCTACATCTTCAGTAATACCAGATGCCATTTGATAATCTTTTTCGGCTTCTTCTTTTACTACATCCATTACATCATCAATTGTAATTCTTCCTAGTAAAACTCCATTTTTATCAACAACTGGAATTACAATTAAGTCGTATTTATTCATGATGTTTGCAACACTTTCATCATCTTCTCTATCAGGAACTGATATTAAGTCGGTATTTACAATTTCTTTTATTTCTACTTTCGTTTCTGTAAGTAAAAGTTTTTTTAAAGATAAGGAACCAATCAATTTGTCGTTATCATTTACAACATATATGGTATGAACTTTTTTTACTTCAGATGCCTGTTTTCTCATTTCTTTCAGGCATTGTAATGTGTTCCAGTTTTCATTAACTTTTATAAGTTCTTTTGCCATTAATCCCCCCGCAGTATCTTCTGGATAGTTTAATAAATCTGAAATATCGGAAGCATGATCATTATCTTCAATTAAAGATAAAACCTCTTCTTTTTGCCGTTCCGGAAGTTCAGATATTACATCTGTAGCGTCATCTGATTCTAGGTTTTCAATTACTTCAGTTGCAATTTCTTTGGAGGATAATAAGGAGAGTAAATGTTCTCTCACTTCTTCTTCCAATTCCATTAAAACTAATGCGGATTTTTCCTCATCAATAAGTTGAAATAAATAATTTGCTTTATCTATAGATATCTCAGAAATAATTTCGGCTATATCTGCAATATGTAAATCACAAATTAATTCCTTAATTTTTTGAGAAGAGTTAGTTGATATTAAATCAGATAAATCCTCTAAAAAGTTATTATTTATTTCGTTTTTTTTCGACATGCTGAGTCAGTTTTATAAAGTCTTCTACATCTAATTGTTCGGCTCTTTTTTGTAGAAGAATATCTATTTCTGAATTTGGTTCCAAAGAAAAGGATTTTAATGAATTTCTCAAAGTTTTTCTCCTCTGATTGTATCCTGTTTTTACAATCTGAATAAATAATTTTTCATCACAGTCAAGTTTTTTTCTAGTATTTCTCACTAATTTGATGACTCCAGATTTTACTTTTGGAGGAGGATTAAATACATACTCATCTACTGTAAAACAATATTCAATATTATAAAATGCTTGAAGTAAAACACTTAAAATTCCTTTCTTTTTTCCTTTTAAAGAAGCAATTCTTTCGGCCACTTCTTTTTGAAACATTCCTACAACTTCTGTTATTGTGTTTCTGTTTTCGAATGCTTTAAAAAGTATTTGTGAGGAAATGTTATATGGAAAATTTCCAATTAAAGACATGGGTTTTGTGTAGATTTCAGAAATATTTATTTTTAAAAAATCTCCTTCTATTATTTTTAATTTAGGATAGTTTAATCTTAAGTAAAAAACAGATTCTCTATCTAATTCAATAACTTCAAAATCTATATTTTTTTTAACTAAAAATTGAGTGAGAACTCCCATCCCAGGACCAATTTCTAATATAGTTTCATTTTTAAATTCTAACAGATTTACAATGTTTTCAGCAATATTCAAGTCTTCAAGAAAGTGCTGACCTAAATGTTTTTTTGCTTTAACTTTTTTCATTAGGATTTTTTCAATCTCTTAAAAAGTTCGGAAGCAAATACAAAATCATTCAACTGTTTATTATCAGAATTTATCAATTCTTCTTTATGTCCTTCCCACCAAATAACACCATTATATATAAATGCTATCTTTTCACCAATTTCCATTACCGAATTCATATCGTGAGTATTTACTACTGTTGTAATGTTGTATTCTTGTGTAATTTCTTGAATTAAATTATCAATCAGAATTGCCGTTTTTGGATCTAATCCCGAATTTGGTTCATCACAAAGCAAGTATTTCGGATTCATGGAAATTGCCCTTGCAATAGCAACTCTTTTAAGCATTCCTCCACTTAATTCGGAAGGTAATAAATGGTTTTTGTTTTCTAAATTTACTCTATTTAAACAGAAATTCACTCTATCTAGTTTTTCTTCTTCAGTTTGATTGGTAAACATAGTTAATGGAAACATAATGTTTTCTTCCACAGTCATATAATCGAAAAGTGCTCCTCCTTGAAATAACATGCCAATTTCTTGTCTGAGTTGTCTTTTTTGTTTGAGTTTCATCTCAGTAAAAACCCTTTCATTATATTTTATGGTTCCACTATCTAAGTCGTAAAGTCCAATTAATATTTTTAATAAAGTGGTTTTTCCTGATCCACTTTCTCCAATAATTAAATTTGTTTTTCCTGGTTCAAATGTGAATGAAATATCATTAAGTACTTGGTTACCATCAAATTTTTTATGTATGTTTTCAACAATTATCATGAAAGTAATAAATCGGTTAAAATGAAATTGAAAATAAGAATAATAATGCTACTGTAAACTACTGCTTTGGTACTTGACACCCCAACATTTATCGCTCCTCCTTTTGTAAAATAACCAAAATAAGCAGAAACAGATGTAATAATAAAAGCGAAAACAATGGTTTTTGTAAGAGCGTAAGTAATGTAATATGGTAGAAAATCATATTTTATTCCATATAGATAATCAGCGGTACTCACACCTACAGCATGACCTCCAATCCAACCACCAACAAGTCCGATAGACATACTGATAATTATTAAAAAAGGGAAAAAGAACATTGCCGAAATTATTTTAGGTAAAATTAAAAAGGATGTAGAATTTACTCCCATAATTTCTATGGCATCAATTTGTTCTGTTACTCTCATTGTACCAATTTCGGACGCAATATTAGAACCTACTTTTCCTGCTAGAATTAAACAAATCATTGTTGGTGAAAATTCAAGAATCAAGGAATCTCGTGTGGCTAATCCTATTAAATATTTTGGTAAAATGGGGTTACTCATATTGATGGAAGTTTGTATGGTAACTACTCCTCCCACAAAAAATGAGATGATAATGACAATCCCTACAGAGTTAAGTCCTATTTTATCAAGCTCTAAAATGATTTGCTTAAAAAATACAGAATATTTTTGGGGTCTACTTACTACTTTCCGCATCATTATAAAATATTCACCTATGCTTTTCAGACTTTTAATCATGGGCCTAAAAGTAATTATATTTTTAATAACAGATGACTTTATCGTCTTTGAAATTTTCTATACTTTTGAGCAAAGTTTTAATAATATGAAAAAATACATTTTAATTTTTTTGACACTAGTACTTTTTAACTCTTGCGGACTTCTTAAAAATGATGATTGTAACAGTTGTCCCAACTTTTCAAATTCTGAAATTAAAGGTGTAGAAAGTAATTCTTAATAAATAGATTAGATTGATTCTAAATAGTTAGATTTGCGGCATGAAAAGATTGTCGGAATTACAAGTGGGAGAGAAGGCTTTTGTCGAATCCATACAAGATGAGTTTTTGGAGCAACAGCTTTTAGAAATGGGTGTTACTCCAGGACAATTGATTGAAGTAGAAAGAAAATCTCCTTTTTCAGATCCTATAGCTGTTGTGGTATCTAATTTACTAATAAGTATTCGATTATCTGATGCAGATAATATAATAGTTAAGACTCATAATGATTAAGAAGAACATTAAAGTTGCATTGGCTGGAAATCCTAATTCTGGAAAGTCTACTTTATTTAATGCATTAACTGGCTTAAATCAATCAGTAGGCAATTATCCAGGTATTACAGTAGATAAGAAACTAGGAAACTGTAAATTAGACATGTCTACAAAAGCTCAGATTATTGATTTGCCTGGAGCATATAGTTTATATTCAAAATCATTAGACGAGAAAGTAACACAACAGATACTTTGTAATAAAGCAAACCAAGATTATCCAGACGTAATTGTTGTTGTTGCAGATTCATCAAATTTACGAAAATCTCTTTTATTTCTATCTCAAATTATTGATTTGAAAAGAGAAGTAATTTTAGCTCTTAACATGATTGATATTTCTAGAGATATGGGTATTGTAATTGACATACCTCATCTTTCAGATCAGTTAGGTATTAATATTGTTGAGATAAATGCTAGAAAAAGAACAGGTATCAAGGAGTTAAAAGATACTATTTTATCTGTTAATTTTCCAAAGAAGGAAATTCTAAATATTAAAGAAATTTTCCCAGATATTATAGAGAATGCCAATATAATTAGAAAAGATGATAATAATTATGCTAGTTTTTTATCTCTTTGTAGACACTATGTAGATAATAACTCAGCATCAAAGATTAATCTAGAAGTCCTGATTAAAGATGAGAAATTTATTCCAAGTAGATCTCAAGCTAAAGAAACCGTTAGGAGATATAAAAGTATTGATAAAATCCTTTATCAATGTATTGGAGAAAACAAAGCGTTGATTAAAAGGAATTTTACAAAAAAGATTGATGATTTATTACTACATCCAATATTAGGTTACACATTCTTCTTATTAGTTTTGTTTTTAATTTTCCAGGCAATTTTCTCTTGGTCTCAGTTGCCAATGGAGTGGATTGATAGTGGTTTTTCTTCTTTTTCCAGTTGGGTGGCAAACACTATGAATCCAGGGGTGTTAAATGATTTAATTGTAAACGGTATTTTAGCGGGATTGGGTGGTATTATCATATTTGTACCTCAAATTGCATTCTTATTTGCTTTTATTGTTTTTCTAGAAGATACTGGATATATGGCAAGAGTATCTTTTATTATGGATAAGATATTAAGAGGATTTGGTCTGAATGGAAGATCAATAATACCATTGCTAAGTGGTGCGGCATGTGCTGTACCGGCAATTATGTCTACCAGAACTATTTCCTCATCTAAAGAAAGGTTGATTACTATTTTTGTTGTTCCATTAATGAGTTGTTCTGCTAGATTGCCTGTTTACACATTAATTATCTCAATGATGATTCCTGAAACTGCAAGTTGGGGTCCTTTTAATATGCAAGGATTAGTGATGATGGCCTTTTATTTACTTGGATTTATCGCGGCACTTATTACGGCATTTATTTTGAAATTTATTATAAAAGCAAAAGAAAGGGGTTTTTATGTAATGGAAATACCATCTTATAAGATTCCGGATTATAAAACGGTACTATATACAATTGTTGAAAAGGTTAAGGTATTTTTGTTTGATGCTGGTAAAGTAATTATTGCTATTTCAATAGTTTTATGGGTTCTATCTTCATATGCTCCTTCGGGGAAATTCGAGCAAATTGAAAAAGATTATGCTTCGGCAGAGAATCCAGAATATGATATTCAATCAAAAAAATTAGAAGCCTCCTATGCAGGTATAATTGGAAAGACAATAGAACCAGTAATTAAACCTTTAGGATTTGATTGGAGAATTGGGATTTCCTTGATAACATCTTTTGCTGCTCGTGAGGTTTTTGTAGGGACCATGTCAACTATTTATAGCGTTGGAGGTACGGATAATTATTCTATAAAAAAGAAATTAAAATCTGCTAAAAATTTAGAAACAGGGAAACCATTTTTTACAACTGCAGTTGGTATATCATTAATGTTGTTTTATGCATTTGCAATGCAATGTATGACAACTATTGCAGTTGTTTATAGAGAAACTAAAGGATGGAAATGGCCATTAATTCAACTTGTTTATATGACTGGACTTGCATATATATCTTCCTTTGTTGCTTATAATCTATTAAGTTAATGGATTTTCTTTCAGAATATATAAACCCTAAATCTCTTATAATAATAAGAAAGTGGGAAAAAGAGTTTGGGGTTCATATCTCTTTAAGTAAAAATAATAAATCCAGATTGGGAGTTTTTATTCCAAAAATAGGGGCGAAGAATGTGATAAAAATTAATAAAACTTTAAATCAATATTCTTTTCTGATTACTTTGGTTCATGAAATGGCACATGCAAGTACTTGGAAAAAGTATAGAAGAAAAGTAAAACCTCATGGTTCAGAGTGGAAAGAGGAGTTCCGAAAAATGATTCTTCCTTTTATAAATCCATCATTTTTCCCAAATGATATTTTAATGAAGTTGAGTGCTCATTTACTCAATCCCGCTGCTACTACTGTTCGAGACATTGAACTAACAAAAGTGCTGAAAAAATACGATAATAAAGATGTAATTACTGTTTCTGAAATTCTGGATGGAGATGAATTTAAAATAAATAATGGGCAACAATTTATTAGAATTTGTAAGCTCCGAAAAAATTATAAATGTCAAGAAATTTCTACTCAGAAACTTTACAGATTTTCTCCTTTATCTGAGATAACTCCATTATAACTTTATTTGTTACTTTTGCATTAAATGAAAAAAGATGATAAATAATAATTATGCAATAATAATGGCGGGAGGTATTGGTAGTAGGTTTTGGCCTATGAGTACTTCCAAAATACCAAAACAATTTTTAGATGTTTTAGGAAATGGAGAAACCTTACTCCAACAGGCTTTTAGGAGGTTGAGTAAAATTTGTCCTCCTTCTCAGATATTAATTGTGACCAATACTGATTATAAAGATATTTGTAAAAAGCAGCTTCCAAATATAAAAGAGCAAAACATATTATGTGAGCCAGCTAGAAGAAACACTGCTCCTTGTATTGCTTATGCAAGTTTTAAAATACAACATGAAAATAGGGATGCAAATATTATTGTAGCACCTTCTGATCATTTAATTACAAATGAAGATGAGTTTGAGAGAATTGTAAAGGAATGTTTAGAGGTAAGTGCACAAAAAGATTACTTGATTA
>Ga0233427_10000974_pt1 | contig 33211 bp, 25 predicted proteins | sample SI_118_April2016_5_FD_179885 | JGI IMG/M metagenome (GOLD analysis project Ga0233427, IMG submission 179885) | Seawater microbial communities from Saanich Inlet, British Columbia, Canada - SI_118_April2016_100_MG | ecosystem: Environmental > Aquatic > Marine > Inlet | place: Canada: British...
TCGGGCTGCTTTCAGGCCAACCCCGCAACCCCATCCTCCGCAACCCATGCCTCACCCCGTCCCCGCTCGCCTCTCACCTCATTTGGGGCGTTGAATTTCCTATCCGTTGATAACAAACTATACCAGTCCTGGGTAACTTTTTCCCAAATATAATAGAGGTAATAAATGAGTCAGTATGCTATCCGATTTAGGGAGTGGTCTAAAGACAAACTCTGGGTAAAGATTCCTTTATGGATTCTTATCGCATGGATGTTAGGTGTCTTTAATCCGTACTGGTGCATATACCCTGTTTGTTGGATTCAGTAATTATGATCGGTATCTTTAATAATAGAGAAGATGAAATTATCCGTACGGAGGTGCGTGGTGCACGTTCGTCAGCGACTCGGGGTGAGCGAGCGTCGAGCGTGGTGTGTGCTGGGACAGGCACGCTCGACGCAGCGCAGGGTGAAGCAGGTCCGATCAGAGGAGACGGCACTACGCGGTGACGTGGTGCGACTCGCAGGCAGGTTCGGTCGCTACGGATACCGTCCGGTGGCGAATCTGCTACGGATCGAAGGCTGGCAGGTGAGCCATAAGCGGGTGGAACGAATCTGGCGCCAAGAGGGACTGAAGGTGCCGAAACGTCAGCCGAAGCGGGGCCGTTTGTGGCTCAATGACGGATCGTGTATCCGGCTTCGACCGCTGTATGCTCAACACGTATAGTCGTATGACTTCGTGAGCACTCGGACACATGACGGTCGGCCGCTCAAACTGCTTACCGTGATCGATGAACACACGCGGGAGTGTATGGCGATCGTGGTACCGAAGTGGGGGGCACGTCACCCGCCGCGAAGCTACTCCCCTGACAAGCGGGCAATCGCCTCGTCCAGAAGCCGCCGGTACTCACTGCGATCCCCGGGCTCCAGCCAGGCGTCTCTCGCATCCACCCGGCGCCATATCTCGTCGATCACTTCAGTTAGAAAGACGGCTGACGCTCTCGAAGCATCGTTGGCCGTGGCATCTACGAAGTAGACCGGCGTGGTGTGCGCGAAGGTGTAGTTGTCCCCTGAATACCGTGCCTTGCCTCCCCTGGCCCGGACGGCGATCCAGCGCGCGCCGTCCACGGGGATCGACTCCCGCACGCTCAGCCGATCCTGACCTTCCGGCACAGGAACGGTGAACACAACGGCACCATCGACAATGATCTCGACCACGTCTACGGGCGCGATGGTGGCGAGGTCCACCTCCACCATCACGCGGTCTCGGCTGCTGACTTCCGATCCGGGCTCCTGGCCATCGACCTCGGCGAAAAGAAGCGGCCCGTTCGTCGCAATCGTACGCCCGGCCCTCACAGCATCGACCCACCCCCGCCAGCTCGTGGGACCATCGAGTCGAGCATAGGTACGCGCGGTTCCACCTGACGGATCACGCCAGACGTTCGAGAAGTTGTCGGTACCGCCTGTAGCCGTCAGCCGCACGCCGACGTTGAGCATGTGGTAGTACATGTCGGCGCTGGCCAGCTCGTCCGACGCGATGGAGACGATGTCGTAGAAGTCACCACGACCCAGGACGGCGTGGATGGGGATGTCGGACTGAGCCGCGAACTCAGGCGTCCCCACGGCTGCGTTGTTGAACGTGTAAGGATGCATGAAGCCACCAATGCCCCCGAGCGCACGGATGCTATCGAGGTACATCAGCTTCAGACCGTCCGCCGGGTAGGGCGACCCGGACGTGCCCCCAATGAGAGGCATGATGAACTCGTTCACTCCGAGCAACCCAACGTGCCCGAACGACCCGCGAAATTCTTGCGTGTAACGCAGGATGTAATCCTCGGTCGATCCCGAGTAGTCCTCGCCGGTGAGGTCGCTCCATCGGCCCATGATCTTGGTCCCATCCATGTGGATGAGATCATTCGTGACGTGCAGGTCATCTGCTCGGAGCTGACCGAAAAAGTCCTCTTGGGTCAGCCCGTACCGACCCTCGTGCAGGTCGTGCGTGTGTGTGTCGCCCGACACCCAATTGGACTGGCCGGGATCCGCGAGTCGTTCCATGTGAAGCTCGACGGTCACAGTTCGACCCGCCTCCGCATGTACGATCTCGTCCGCGGGGATCCACTCGAAGCCCCGTAGGGCCTCTACTCTCACATCCCCGGCGGGGACCTCGATCTCGAAGTCACCGGTGGAGTGGAAGTAGTGGATTTCGTTGGCTGGACTCACGCGATGAAACGCCCCCGACGGTACGTAGCCCCTTCCATCCGATGCCAAGATCTGGATGCGGGCAGGCACGACCTCGCCGTCGGGCCCGAGCACCCGTCCGCGTACCGTGGCCGTCTCGTACATCGGTGACAGCCGCGTCTGTGTGACGGGCTGCCACGCCGCGTTTCCACCACCGAAGCGGGATGTCACGTAGAGGGAGGTAGGTCCCTCATGGTTTCCCACGAACGCCATCAGCGTACCGTCAGGACTCAACGCGGGGGAGAATTCGTCGAGAGGCTCGTTGGTCAGACGGACCCTGTTTCCCCCGGTGGCCGGGACCGTGGCCAGGTCGTAGGAGCCGGCAGCGTCCGAGGCGAAGACGAGGGCGGTACCATCCGGAGTCCACGTGGGAGCCGTCCGGTAGCTGGTCTCCTCGTAGTGCACGAGTTGAGGTTCGCCGCCCGACATGGGCTGGGTCCAAATGCCTCCGCTTCCAAGGCGGCCGCGGAGTCCCGCAATGAAGGCGAGCGTCGATCCGTCTGGAGAAGGGGCTGGTTGAAACTGGTTCCCTCGTCCGCCGACCACAGTCTGGACCTCTCCCGTCGCCATCTCGTATCGCATGATGTCGAAGTCGGAGCCAGCAGCCGATGCGAAGACTACAAATTGCCCATCAGGCGTCCATGCCGGTTGAACGTCCACGGCGGCATCGGATGTCAGGCGCTCGAAGTCAGAGCCATCGGTCCGAACCACGGCGATGTCGAGCTCGCCGTCTGTGTCCACCGCGAGCGCGATCCACTCTCCGTCGGGACTCCACGTCGGTTCGAAGTGGTAGCCAGGTCCCTGCGTAATGGCCCGCGCCTGATCCGCACCGACGCTCTGGATCCATATATCGCCACGCATGGAGTAGGCCAGTGCCGAGCCATCGGGGTGCCAGGCGGGGTCGAGCGGTCCGCTGGTGACTGCCGGGAGCATGTGAAGTTCGACCCGGGTCGAGAGCCCGTAACGAGGGATCTGCGCGTCGGCTGCTGGGGCGGCGGCCAAGCCCGCCAGGCAGACGAGAGGGAGGATATATCGCATGGGGCGCAACGTAAGGCTGGCTGGGAGGAGGGGACACCGCACGCTACCCAACAGGCTGAGTGGCTTGTGTGTCTCGTTGGTTGCAGCACCCTTCCATGCCCAAGTCAGTACAGAAGGAACAGTGAATGAGCCGTCCGACTATCGTTACCATCGCACTGATCATCACAGTTTCTGCGACACTCCCAGTCGAACCCGCTCATGCGCAGGAGTCCGGTAGCGGCGGTCCGACCTCGAGCGCGACCGCTCCACTCGTTCCGCTCATCGCGTACCGATCGAGTAGCGCCCTCGACATCAGCATGGATGGGCGGATCGAAGAGAGCGTGTGGCAGAACGCTATCCCGATTTCGGATTTTACCCAGCAGGAACCCGTGGAAGGGGGCCAACCGTCGGAACGCACCGAAATCCGGGTGATCTTCGACGAGAACAACCTCTATATCGGCGCGATCATCTACGATGACCCCAGTCAGATTCTCGCCTTTCAGCGGGAACGCGACGCGAGCCTTGGGACCGATGACCGCTTCATGTGGATCCTCGACACCTTCCTGGATGGCCGCACGGGCTACTTCTTCGAGATCAATGCCGCTGGACTGATGGGTGATGGCGTGATCGGCGCTGGCAGAGGGCGTGGCGGCCGTGGTGGTGGTGGTGGTGGTGGCGGCGGCACCAACAAGGCGTGGGACGGGATCTGGGAAGCGCAGACGTTCATTCGCCCTGATGGGTGGTCCGCGGAGATTCAGATTCCGTTCCGGACGCTCAATTTCAACCCCGACCAGTCTGAGTGGGGGATCAACTTCCAGCGCACCATCCGCAGGAAGAACGAAGAGATGCTGTGGCGAGGATATCAGCGCAATCAGGGCCTTCGAAACCCGGTGTTTGCGGGCCGTCTTACTGGCTTGAGTGGTCTGTCCCAGGGTCTCGGTCTCGAGGCGGTGCCTTCTTCGGTCGCGAACTGGCGTAATACCCCCGGTAACGTCGCGACTGCGGCCGATCCCGAGGCAAAAGCCCACACGTTCCCCAAAGACATCAGCCTGGACCTCAACTACAGCCTTACCTCTAGCCTGCGGGCATCTCTCAGCCTCAACACTGACTTCGCCGAGGTCGAAAGCGATCAGCGACGCGTGAACCTGACGCGTTTCGCGATCCGCTTTCCGGAGCAACGCAACTTCTTTCTGGAAGGATCGGGCGTCTTTTCGTTCGCCCCGAACGGCGGCCCCTCGCCGTTCTATTCCCGTGCGATCGGCATTAATCAGGGACGGCAGGTCCCGATCAACTACGGCACCCGGCTCACTGGACAGTCCGGGCCGTTCGAGCTGGGCTTCTATCAGATCGGCACCGGTCAACTGGACTACTTCGATTCCCGTGCCGAAGCCGACGCCACGATCCCTCGCGAGAACTTCACGGTCGCCCGCGTGAAGAGGCAGCTCTTCGAGCAGTCCGCGTTGGGCGTCATCTACACGCGGCGCAGCACGGCCGCCGGCCCCACGGGACTCGCCCTCATCGATCGACACACAGCGGGCGTGGATCTCGACCTGAAGACCCGGCACTTCATGGGCGACAAAAACCTCACCTTCTCCGCCTATCTGGTGGCGAATACGAACCCGCTTGGGACGGAGGATGCGGAGCGCGAGGACCTCAGCTTCCAAAATCTGCGTTCATGGGGGACTCGGGTGAGTTACCCCAACGACGTCTGGAACGGACACCTCTCGTTCCGCGAATTCGGTGACGACTTCGACCCTGCAGTGGGATTCGTAACCCGCAACAATTTTCGTCGGGTCAATTCCCAGGTGCAGTGGTCTCCGCGGGTTCCGAGTGTGTCGTGGATCCGCGAGTTGAACTTCGAGGGGCAACTCTCCACACAGAATACGATCGATACCGGGATTCTCGAGGAGCGTGAGTGGGAGTTCAAGCTTCTGGGTCTGAACTTCGAGAGCGGTGACCGCATCGACTTCAACGCAACCAAGAAGTTCGAATTCCTCGACGACGCATTCGAGGTCAGCGACGGCATCGAGGTCACCCCGGGCGACTACACCAACTGGGAATATCGAGTCGGCGGCCGCACTTCAGGACGGCGCCGTGTGTCTCTGGACGGAAGCCTTACCAAGAGCGGATTTTGGAATGGTGACAGGAGTCGATCTGAGGCTCGCATTACCGTCCGACCGAACCCAGGCATTAGCCTGTCTACGAACTTCGAGTACAACTCAGTCGAGATGCCGTCGGGTTCGTTTACGGCCTCGTTGTATGAGATAAGCGGCGACTGGAATCCGAGCCCCTGGGTGAGTATCACCAACCAGGTGCAGTACGACGACCAGAGCGAACTGGTCGGCTTGTTCGCGCGACTACGCTGGATCGTGAAGCCGGGGAACGACATCTACTTGGTTTACTCGCACAACTGGCAGTACGTGTCGCTCCTGGCCAGTCCCAACGAACGCGTCCTGAACACACTCTCGCGTGGGGCCTCTTTCAAGGTGAACTACACCTACCGGTTCTAGAGCAAGACGATCAGGGAATCGTGCGGACGCGCTTGTCCGTCCTCGCACCCCCATCTACCCTGCCTCGGACCCGCCCCTGATCTGGAGACCACACTTGATCTCGTTAGCCGGAAAGACCGCCGGCGTCACAGGCGCAGCCCGCGGAATCGGTGCGGCCTGTTCCCGAGCCTTCGCGGAGCATGGCGCGCGGGTGGCGACGGCCGATGCCCATGCGGACCCGCGCGCCGAAACGGCTCAAAGCATCGCAGACAATTCCGGTATGGAGACCCTACCCGTCCCGACCGATGTCACTCAAGAGGCAGCGCGTGCCGCCCTGCTCGACGCGTGCGTCGACCGGGGTGGGCGGTGTGACATCCTCCTCGACAACGCGGGCATCATAGAGGCTGGCTCCATCGTCGACGTCTCCACGGAGGACTTCGATCGAGTCTTGGCCGTGAACCTTAGAGGAACGTTTCTGCTAGGCCACGCGGTCGCACTCCACATGGTGGACCGCGGCACTCAAGGCGCGATCCTCAACATGTCGTCCACCAATGCGGCGGTGACGATTCCCGACCAGCTCGCCCACGCGACCTCTAGAAGGACCGCGGGACAGCTCACGAAGGTCCTGGAGCTCGCCGCGCGTGACATCCGGGCGCACGCGATCGGGCCAGACGAACCTTTAGAGGCTGATGAGCACAGCGAACGAAGCAAGGACAGGAAGGCCTCATGAAGCTCATTAAAGCGTTGCTCTTTCCAAAGGTACGACTCGCCGCCACCGCCGAAGAGCGGCGTCGCGTTTATGCTTTTCGCTACAAGATATACATCGAAGAAATGAAAAAGACTTCTGCAGAAGCCGACCACAAGAATAAATTATTAAAGGATGATCTTGATGAGGTCGCCGACCTTCTTTACCTCGAAAAGAATGGCGAAGTTGCCGCCACCTTAAGAATCAATCTGTTGAGCACCTTGCCTCGTCTCGAAGACTATGCGGAGGCCTTTGGTATAAATTTGTTTAAGGGGCTGGAACTCAACCAGATTGGGTACGTGTCGCGACTGATGGTGGCAAAGAGATGGCGAAGCTCGCTCGTCATGCCTTCCCTGTTAGAAGCTGTCTTCCGCCAAGCAAAGAAGCTGGGCTGTGCAGTCAGTCTGATTCACTGCGTACCTTCTCTCACTAGGCTCTATGAACGAATAGGATATCGCAAATATAAGAATGGTTTTGAAATGAAAGGGCTGGGAACGCAGATCCCACTTTTGATGGTGGGGGATGATCTAGATTATTTTAAAACAGTACGTTCGCCTTTTTACGGACCGGCCAAAGAATTGTTTCGGGACGAACACATGAAGACTTGGTTTGAACGCACGTTTCCGGAGAGGCATCGGGACCCGAGCATCGGCCTGTTAAGCGTCGATGATTTTTGGTCGTATTTTTCAGAACATCTTCGCCCGGAAGACATTCCTCTTTTTAAGGATTTAAACCATGAAGAAATGAAATCCTTCATCGGCGTGGGCACGACCTATAAAGGAAACACGGGAGAAGTTCTTCTAAGGCAAGACGATTGGGGTAATGAAATGTACCTCGTGCTTAATGGTCGATTAACTGCGACGCGACAGACAGGAAAGAAACGTGCTCAGCTAGCTGAATTTTTAAACGGAGACCTGTTTGGAGAAGTCGCGTTATTGTCGACAGCTCCACGAACGGCAACCATTACCGCCGAAACTGATTTTGAAGTGCTGGTGATTAGCCAAACGTTTTTAAGGAAGGCGATGAAGCGCTATCCTGAAATCTCTTTAAAGGTTTTATTTAATCTGTCGTGTCTTTTAAGCATACGCTTGAAAGACACGACTGATCTTTTAATGGGTCATTCCGACTCTACAACTTAGGAGCCACGTAATGAGTGACAATGCGGGATCTTATGCATTTGGAGAATTTGATGAAAACGACAAAGAGTTGACGCGACTCAAGCATCAGGCGTCTATTGCTCTCGAATTAGAGCGCGGATTTTGGCATAAGTTGGGCCTCGAAGAGGGAATGGACCTGTTAGATGTAGCTTGTGGGCCGGGCATTACGGCCTGCGAACTTGCTCGGTTGGTCTTTCCGGGACAAGTAACGGGCCTTGACATTAACGATGCCCTAATTCAGGTCGCGCGGGGTGTCAAAGACGAACAACAAACAGCAAACGTGGCTTTTAGCACAGGCGATGTGTATAAGCTTCCCTACAAGGAGCAATTTGACTTTGCCTATGCTCGGTTCCTCTTTCAGCATCTCGAAAGGCCCAGAGACGCTCTAAAGAATATATTCTCGTCGCTTCGTCCCGGTGGGCGGGTCTGCATAGTGGACGTGGATGATTCTTGGCTCAGCGTGTACCCCAAAACAGATGAGTTTACGTCGTTTACCACGTTGGCTGCGGAAGGACAACACACCCAGGGAGGCGATCGTTTTGTGGGCCGGAAACTTCAGGCTTATCTACTCGAAGCCGGATTTGAAAAGCCAACAATAGAAGTGGTTGTAATGAATGCGGCTCAACTCGGCATAAAAAGCTTTTTGGATATCACGACGGGCTTCAAAAGAGAGCACCTCACCGACGAGACTCGCGCTGAAGGTGAGGAGCTTCTAACAGAAATCTACGGACTTTGCGCCGAACCAGGTGCTTGGGGAGCCGTGGGTGTTTTTGTGGCGGTAGCCGAGAAGCCAAAAGCGTAATCTAAGAATTGGGAGTTACCATGAGACCGGCATTCCCGGGTATGGTCCCTTGATCCGAATATGGAATGGCTCACTCACATGACGAATATCTGACCGATTCAGTCTTTCAGCTCGATGGTGTATTCATCACGCCCGGATCTACGACGTCCTACCGTTTCGGTGCCCCGTGTGTGGCGGCCAGCATCCACCTCGTGGTCAATCTGATGGGCGGAGTCCGATGTACGAGGGGATGGGTGATCCAGGCACCCCCAAAGCAGTGGCCCACCACGCCAACTTTTCGGGAAGCGCGGGGTCCTGTGCCACGATCGCTCCGGCAACGACGGCGCTGTGTCGAGTCTACATGCGTCGCTGCGGAGATGGGGTGATGCATTCCGATTCTCCTGGTCGGTCCTCACCGGACCCCGGGAGAATCGATCGCCCATATGTACGACTGGCGGCCGCATCGTAGACGCGACGGGCGACTCATCTATCAATGGACTACGTTCATTGCAGGAGTTGGCACCTTATGGAATTGCCACCTTCCACAGCTTGCTCCGGCGTCTGAGGGCCTATCCCTCAGCCGGTCTCGATCAGGATATGCTGAGCGGGACTTTGTACGGGATGAGTAGCCCGGGTCAACGGGCTTGAGAACCGCCCACGTTTGTGGCACCGTATCGGCTCCGACCCGCTCTTACAGGATGCGAAGTGACCCAGGACTGCCCCGTCGACCATGAAGCCGCCGAACACGCCGCCAAGGTGTTGCCGGGCCCAGTGCGTCGAGGCGTCTACTTCTCAATTGGGGCAACAAGCGTCGTTCTGGGAGTGATCGGGATCTTCGTGCCTCTCTGGCCGACGACGTGCTTTCTGCTCCTCGCCGGGTGGTGCTTCGCCCGGAGCTCACACCGAGCCGAACGTTGGCTCCATGAAAACCGGTTCTTCGGTCGGTATCTGGCTGACTACCGGGAGCGAGGCATCATCTCGCCGCGTATCCGACGGACCTCTGTCGTTACCCTCTGGCTGTTCATTGGGGTGTCAGCGTTTTTCTTGGCCAGCCGCCTGTGGGCTGTGGTGCTGCTACTTCTGGTAGCCGGCGCGGTGACTGTACATCTCTACTCGCTGCCCGCCGAAGCCAGGGACAACTCAGCAGCCTGACGTTGGTCAGCTAGCTGGAAGGTTGGCCGAGCTCTCCGACGGTGCCGCCGCCAATTCGTTCGACCACGCTCGCGCCAGAACCGCGACGATCATCGCGGCCAGCAGATACCCGAGCATAGCTCCCGAATAGGCTCGGTCGAGCACAGACTCCAGGGCATCCAAGAACACTACCGTACCGAAGACGATCGGAGCCAAAGCCGGCAGAAGTCCAATCACGTGGACGAGGCCGTAGATGGCTGCTGCGCCGACCAGTCCACCTCCCACCCACATCACCAACGAATCCTGTAGGGCCGTCGGGACGATCACGATGCCCAAAGCGAGTACCGCGTAGCCGGTCACGCTCCCGAGGAATGGATGTCCGCGGAAACGACGCATCGCCACCGCAAGGAGCAGCAAGGCAGACGTCACGAAAAGGAGTGGCACAATCCTATCGATGGGTGGAGACAGCAGCGGTATGAACGTCGCGACCCCAGAGTAGTCTGGCAGCGACGGCATCCCGCCGAGGAACGCAGCCGCGAAGCTGCCGGCCCCCGCCACGATCAGTCCCACGGAAATGCCAATCCACTGTGGAGGCCGGACCCGTGCCTCGGGTTCGGCCCAGGAGTGCCCAAGAGCGATGACGAGCCCGATCGCGGCGCCTGCGATCACCGTCACCAAGAGGAGCCCGAGCGCAGCCCCTCCTGCCTGGAATCCATACGGCTGACTCGTCAAAAAGCGAGATACAGTGACCGGCCACTCGTTCGCCACCGACATCCCAAGCGCCACGGCCGCCAGTGCAGAGCCCTTCCAGACCGGCCCCACCTTCAGTCCTCCCCTGCTCCACACGACGATGGCCACAATCGCCCCCACTCCGAACATCAAGATCAGCGTGAAGATGAGTCCGACGCCCAGGATGGACCGCCGACTCTCCAAGTCACGGCGCGCGCGCTGCCACTCCTCAGGGATGTGTACGAAACGGCGCACATTGCCGACCTCATCTCCCAGCACGGACACTGCTGCCCGCCCCTCGCCGTCCACTTCGGTCAGCACCGCCCTGTCTCGGAAGGTGAAGTTCCAGTCTGTGCGGGCCTCATGAGTCGTTTCTTCTGCCCCGACCTCTTCCCAGTCACCCGGAGGGAGTGCCGCCTCGGCCAGCCGGCGGGCCGCTGGCGCCCCGAGCATCGCCCCCGCTCTCCCCTCTGGAAGCGTGTGCACGATTCGTCGGAGCGATCCGTCCACATTGAGGTTCACTAGGAACTCCTCGACCCTATCCTCGGGATCGGCAGTCCAATCGACATACCGGACAACCCACTGCGGAGGGGAAAGGAAGTCTCCCGCGAGCGCGTCGAATGTCTCGAAACCTGCCTCCGCAAAGACGTATTCGTGACCCTCAGACGCACCGCCACCCGTGAAGGCCCCAGGAGTCCAACCGCTGATGTCATGGCCGCTCGAAGTGAGGGCTTCGTTAGCGATTTCGATGGCATGAACACGCGTGACTTCGAACCGGGGAGGCGCCTTGTCGACCATGAGCGCACCAAGCCACAGCGCAAAGCCCACGGCTCCCATCACCTTAAACAGAACTGCCGGGAGCGGGAGTCGAGCGGCAGCGTCCACGGGGACGGCTTCCTCCACTACTGGCGCCGCTGAACTCTCACGGAGTGGTGGAGCTTCGGCAGGCGGTCGCTCAGGGACAGGTCGGGGACTCCAGGCGCCATTGAACGCCCACGGGGGTGCGTAAGCTGTCCCTCGTCCTCCCCTGCGGGCCCACAACACGACCGCCAGAGGAATCGCCCCCACCAACACGATCACGAATTGGTCCACAACTGCGTCCGACGCGAAGAGCACGCTGGAAATGAGGGCCAAGTCGTAGAGGAAATGCGTGATAATGGTCGGGACAAGACCGAAGAAGACGTACACGCTGCCCCACACAAACGCCGGCAGAGAAAGTTCGATCACCCTGGCATAGGCCGGCTGCTGCGGGTAGTTCGCGTGCCCTGCAGCGAAGACGACGGCTTGGAACGCCACCATGCCCCAGATCCACATGTTCTTCCGTCCGTACCGTGCCCCAATCAAAGCAGCACAGGCGATCGGCACCGCGCGGAAGATGCTCTCCTCCCAAAACGCTGCGAACAGCGAGATGGAGACGGCCTGTAACCAAGGGAAGTAGGTGGCAAGCAGATCGGGCTGCACCAAGGCGTCTGCTGGAGACCACCACCCGTCCAGGCGCGCAGTCCCCAGGTAGAAGAGAATCACGTAGCCCAACTCGAGGCCCACCAGGATATACGCACCAACGGTCATCCCGAGGGCGGTATTCGACGCAGCCACATCTCGGTTCCAGAAGCGCCATTGCTGGAGATGCTCCGGAAACGCCTTCCTGCCGAGCGATTCACCGGCCAGGAAGAAGAAGGCGAGTAGAGGCGCCCCCAGGAGCGCGATAGCTCCAGCGCTAGCGATGTTCTGGAATACGAAGAGCTTCGACGAGAGCGCCGTGTCGTACCCCATCCACGCGAGTGGTAGGGCGTTGATCGCGTTCAGACCGAAGAGCGCTGCACTGGCCGCACCCCAGGCCAATGCAGTCCGCCACTCGATCCAGCGCCGACGCAGCAGAAGCGCGCTACCAACTCCCGCTCCGAGCAGCACGAAGATCAACATGAAAATCGAACTCGATACCAACGCAATCGCATCGTTGGTCGACCGCATATCCGCATACCTACGCGAGAACGCCTCCGGAACGAACACGAAGTGTGTCAGTTCAGTGAGCTGGTCACCCGCCACCACGAGCCGCAGCCGAAATCGAGCTTCGGCGAGCGTGACGTCCTGACGTTCGTAGACGAAGGTGTGGTCTACGCGACCGCCGGGTTGCTCTTCCTCGGACGAATCCAGAAGCGAGTACCGACCGAGGTCGACCGGCCAGGCAGTGCCCGCATCTTCTGCCACGGAGCGCGCCTGAGCTTCATTGAGGTTACCCGCGCCGGGGTCATCCTCCGCGCGTCTCACTCGAAATCCGTAAGGCTCACCGGCAGGAGAAAAGCGTACCCGCGTTTCCGTGACCTGGCCCTCAGCGAAAAGTCGCACCTGCCACTGATACGGCTGATAGACGCCTGCATCCATGAGATCTTGAAACGCGTCCCGACCGCCACCCTCGAGCTCGACGTACGTCTGAACCTCAGGGTCTGCCTGGCCAAAGGACGCCGCCGCGCGGGCGGAGTCAGGCCCCCACCCCATCCGGTCGGCGAGCGAAGACGCGTCAGCCATCGCCGCCGCGCGATCCATCGAGATATCGAGGGATACGTTGGGCAGGGCGACGGTGAACAGCTGGACCGCTACGATCGCGCCTGCGAGCCCCAGCGCACTGAAGACGACCCAAAAGATGGGGCGCCGTGTCATCGGTAGTTCCTCATCCGGAGAAGATGGGGAAAAGGCTCCGTGCTCCGCCATGACGTGCGGCCTGCATCCGACCATTGCCCCGGCTCGCAGCGCCCGTTCGGTTATCGGATACAAAGCTCTTCATGAGCCACGACACCTCGACTTGAGTGTAATGATGCGTACGCCGACCGCTTGGATCGCCCTCCTGACGATCGTTCTCTTTTCCGCATGTGGAGGAACGACCAACGGCCCCGACATGCCGTCTCCAGAAGGGTCCGGAAACGCACGTGAGGGAGGCCCGGGCGAACGCGGCGGAGACTCGGATAGCGGCGATGAAAGCTACGAGGACGTGATCGAGGATGCAGAATCCGACGAGGGTCTCTTTACGGTTCATCACAAGGATTCCGACTACCTCTTCGAGATCCCTGACGCGCTGCTCAGGAGAGACATGCTGCTCATCAGTCGAGTCTCCGGCAAAATGGATGGCCTTGGCGGATTCTCACCGGCCGGAGCCGCGTCGAACCGTCAGATGGTCCGGTTCGAGCGACAAGACGACCGCATTCTCCTGCGGAAGTACTCCGGCGAAGCGATGGCGGACGACACCTTGGCCATCGCTCTCTCGGTTCAAGCGAACTACTTCCCACCGATCTTGGCCTCTTGGGAGATCGAGGCTCGTGGGCCCGACAGCACATCGTCTGTCGTTGATGTGACCGATTTCTTCGGAGGCGACACCCCGGCGATCTCCGGCCTCAGCCCCGCTCAGCGCCGCACCTACCAGGTCCGACGGCTGGACGAGGACAGGAGCTTCATTGGGAGAGTCCGCAGCTACCCGCAAAACGTCAACGTGCGCCATACGCTCACGTACGACGCAGGCGCCCCACCGTCCGATGCGCGGGCGAATACGATCTCCTTGGAAATGAATCAATCTCTCGTGCTCCTGCCCGAGGAGCCCATGAGGGCCCGGCATGCGGACCCGCGCTTAGGGTTCTTTTCCATCAATCGGATCAACTACGGGTTGGACGAGCAGAAGGCGGCCACAGAGACGTTCATCCGTCGGTGGCGCCTTGAACCGTCCGACGCCGCAGCGTACGCCCGCGGCCAAGTCGTCGATCCGGTGACCCCCATCACCTATTACGTCGACCCGGCAACACCAGCGCGTTATGTCGGCGCGGTGAAGAGAGGCGTGGAGAACTGGCAGGCGGCCTTCGAGACCGCGGGGTTCAGCAACGCGATCGTTGCGCTCGACGCACCGTCTCCGGAAGAAGACCCAGATTGGGATCCGGAAGACGTGCGTTTCTCGGTAGTCCGCTGGTCGGCGAGCCTGACGCGTAACGCTCAGGGCCCAAGCACGTCAGATCCGCGAACGGGTGAGATCATCGAATCGGACATCGTGTGGTACCACAACCACATGCGGTCCTACCGCAACTGGATGATGGTTCAGACTGGCGGTGCGAACCCGGACGCGCGGCAGCTCCCTCTGACGGACCAGCTCATGGAAGAAGCCATGGAGCAGGTCATCACCCACGAGATCGGTCATGCGATTGGGCTCCCCCACAACATGGTGGCGTCTTCGTCCTATCCGGTGGACTCACTCCGCTCACAGACTTTCGCGAGCGAAATGGGCGTTGCTCCCACGATCATGGATTACGCGCGGCAGAACTACATCGCGCAGCCCGGGGACGGCCTCCGTCCGGAAGACTTCCTGCGCCGAATCGGTGTGTACGACCACTACTCCGTCAATTGGGGGTACCGGCTCCTTCCGGACGCAGCCACCCCCGCGGATGAGTTCGATACGCTCGACGAGTGGATCGTCGCACGTGCAGACGACCGCATGTACAAGTACCTGCCGCAGGGCGGACTCGGGGTAAGTGACCCGCGGGCGCAAACCGAGGACATGGGAGACGACCCCGTCCGGGCCAGCGAATACGGCATGGCGAATCTGAAGCGCATCGTTCCCAACCTCGTCGCATGGACCACGAAGTCGGGTGAAGACTACTCCGACCTCAGAGAGATCTACGGCGAGGCGGTGGGCCAATGGAACCGGTACGTGGGGCACGTGGTCACGGTCGTCGCTGGCGTTCACGTCGACCTCAAGACAGCGGACCAGGACGGCGCGGTCTTCGACGGCGTCGAACGCACCGAGCAGAAGCGTGCAATGGCATGGCTGACGCGCGAAGTCTTCGACGCACCTGTTTGGCTCAACGTCCCTGACATTTTGGAGCGGATCGGGCCCACCGGAGGGAGCTTCGCGAACGTCTCGCGGCGACAGATTTCGATCCTCAATCGCCTACTCGATCCGCGCCGGATGGCCACGCTCTCCGAACTCGAGGCGACTCAGCCATCCGGTTCGTATCCGCTGGTGGAGTTCCTAGACGATGTCCGTTCCGGGGTCTGGCAAGATCTAAGCGCGGTGTCCGCCATCGATGGATATCGTCGCGCGCTCCAACGCGCATACCTAGAGCGGATGGAGTACCTCATGACCGAGGAACCCGCGGGCAACCCGTTCCAGGGTGCCGCACCCGACGTAAGCAATTCAGACGTGCGGCCGCTCGTCAGGGCTCAATTGACCGACCTACGGGCCGACGTGGTGCGGAGGACCGGCAGACAGATCGTTCATCGCGTCACGGAGGCGCACTTGGATGACGTCATCGTTCGCATCGACGCAATTTTGGATCCGGGCAGCGAGTGATCATTTCGTCGCCCTCCAGGTCGGACTAACGCACCGGCACGAGCATCACTCAAGCGATTCACCATACCGTCGAAACTCAGTGTATGGCCAAGATCCTTGCAGGAAACGATGACAAAATCAGCCGGATGATCGAGGACTGACGACCTGGTCCTGATCGGACCTTAAGCAAACACCAGCATCCCCACTGCGACGCACCCCAACGTAGCCGTCGCGTTGTCGATTTCCTGAAATGGCAACGATTCTACCGCAGTGCCCGCCACGGCGACCCAGACCATGGGGAACGCGTAGGCAGAGAGCGGACCCGCGATCCATCCGCCCGAGATGAGCAGCGAAAGGCCGGCGACACCCCCAATCCATCCGAAGACAAAAGCCGCCACCGAGCCCGCCACCGACTTTTCAGCGTTCCAGGGCAGGCTTGGGGAGCGAATGGTCTTCCCGAAGACTTCGGCCATCCCGTCCCCTAGGATCATGAAGCCAAGCGCTGCCATTCCCACGGGAGACGTCCGCCAGAAGGTGATCGTGAGCAGCACGAAGACGCCGGAGTAGAACACAGGCCCACGAAGTAGGCCGGCAGGAGAACCCGCTCGCGAACCCGCCCGTACCGTGCCCGGGTCACTGACCCACCCGACTCCGATCGCTGTGAAGTAGAGCGCCACAGCAGTGGGGGGCACTGTCGCGATCCACCGAACCGCAGGCCCCTCTGGGTACAGAGTCCAGCTGAGGAGCACCAAAATTCCAAACCCGAAGTGGGCGACTTTTCGTCCTACCCACTCCGGATACCAATCCCGTTGGACCCCGAACGCCTGGACCCGACTTCCGACTGCCAGGACAGCCAGGACAGCGGTGATGATGACCACGGAAGAAAGATGATTGGCGATGTGACTAGGCGCCCTCCAACTCCGACATCCAGGCCCCGATTGCGCGGGCGAAGTAGCCGGGGTTGAACAGCGTCCAGTCTTCGAGACCGGTGGGCAGAGTGTACTCGGTTCCTGCTTCTTCTGCAGTCATGCCGCGCTCCAGCGCACGACGTGACGCCCCTTCGACGTGATCCAAGAGATCGATGTATCGCCCCATCGCTGCGTCGTCCGCTAAGGGCCCATGTCCGGGCACGTAGGTGGTCGGCTCTCTACGCCTCATCAGGCGCACAGCTTGTGAGAGCCGCGACGGGATCGCATCGACGTAGTTCGGGAACATCGCGTTCCAGACCAAGTCTCCACAGAATACGACCGACGGATCGGAGATTTCGATGGAGATGTCCGAGTCCGTGTGGCCGCGGCGTGGTACTACGATCAGAGATCGATCTCCCAGATCGATCTCCGTGGGGCGTCGCTGGTCGATGACCTGAGCCTCACTCAAGATCTCCCTCGGGGCACCGTTGTTCCTTTCCACCATGGTATCACGCGTGACCTCCGTCATCAGCACCTCAGGCGAAGACGCTTCTTTCGCTCCGCTGAGGCCGCCCGTGTGATCTCCGTGATAGTGCGTCGCGATCACGTGTGTCGGAGCCCTTCCCGCCAGACGGAGCGCCTGCTGCGCCATCCACCGAGCGCCGTCATCGGACCCGAAGGCCTCGATGACTACAACGCCGGCTCGACCCGAGACGATTCCGCCGTTGCACAAGGTGGTCCGGTCGGTGAGCGGATCCGAGACGAGCCCCCAAATACCCTCCGAGATCTGCTCGAGGCGACCCCACGGCTCGGACGCCACCACCGGGAATCGCTCCTGCCGGGTCCACACCCCTCGGCTCCACAGCGGCACTCCGGCCGCCATCAGACCGACGTGAGCCGCGCACGAAGCCGAATGTCCGAGAAAGTCACGGCGGGAATAGGCGCGGGGGTCTTGCAAGGGGCCTCCGAGAGCGTTCGTGATGGTGCCACCTGAAGCTACCAAGTCGCCCAGCGTGGAGCGAGGCGCACCGGAAGCGGCGCTCGAAACACTCGCGCAGCCGACACGCCCACCCCACCTTTCAGCACTCGAAAGGCCGTGTGTCTATTCCAGTACCGCCGAAGTTGACCCTAGCAGGATGGAGGACCTCCCATGCGGAATACCGCGTTTGGCGTTGCACTGATCTCCGCCATGCTCATTCCGGCACCACAAGTCGCCGCTCAAGGCCCGCTCGACGACCCGGAACTCCAAGAGTGGGAGGTCCCTTACGAGCAGTCGCGTCCGCGTGACCCGTTCGTGGCTCCAGACGGTCGCGTTTGGTTCTGCGGCCAAGCCGGTGCGTACATCGCAGTACTCGACCCCGACAGTGGTGAGTTCACGCAGTACGACACCGAGGGCGTCCGTCCCCACAACCTGATCGTGGCCGCAGACGGCATGGTCTGGTACGCGGGCAACGCTGCGAATGAAGGCGGTGTGGCGAGACACATCGGTAAACTCGACCCGGAAACCGGCGACATCGAACGTTTCATGATGCCGGACGAGCGCGCCCGGGACCCGCACACCATGGTGTTCGACTCGAAAGGCGACATCTGGTTCACGGTCCAGCAGGGCAACTTCATGGGCAAACTCTTCACCCAAACCGGTGAGATTCGCCTTGTGGAGTCGATCGCCGGCCACCCACGTCGCGGCAATCCCTCGGGAAGCCGCCCGTACGGAATCGAACTCGACTCCAATGACCGCCCGTGGATCGCGCTCTTCAACACCAACCACATCGGCACCATCGATCCAGAGACGTTTGAATTCGAGACGATCGAACTCGCGGAGAATGCCCTCCCTCGCCGCCTCACGATCACTTCAGACGACGTGATCTGGTACGGCGACTGGACCCGAGGCACGCTTGGCCGTCTCGACCCTGAAACACACGAGGTGACTGAGTTCCCGCTGCCGGGCGGAGAGGGTTCACGCCCCTACGCCGTGAACTCCGATGACTCCGACCGTATCTGGCTAGTTGAGACAGGGCCTCGCCCGAACAACGTCATCGGGTTCGATCCAATGACCGAGGAGATCTTCAGTCAAACCACGCCTGAGAGTGGTGGCGGCACGATCCGTCACATGTACTTCGACGCGGAAACGAACAGCATGTGGTTCGGTGCAGACACCAATACGGTTGGGGTCATGAAGCTCCCGCCGCGGAGACGCATCATCTCGGACTGAGCGAGTCTGCCACGTAGTACCGGCCGCCGTCCTCGCTCTTGCGGGGACGGCGGCCGACAGGGGGGCCAATGAGTAAGTGTCGACCCTCGCGAGGTCTTCGTCTAACCGTGAAGTACGCTGGCGTCGTGCCCCGCCGGATGCCAAGCTCCTGGGCATGAAGCATTCCCTTACCACTACCGCGCTCTTCAGCTTGGCACTCGCCGTGCTGACGCCCTCCCTCGCCCGTGCGCAACAGCCAACCGCGGAGCGCCTGATGGAGGACCTAGCCGTCCTGGCGCACGACTCGATGCAGGGCCGCGCGCCAGGCACGATCGAGAGTGAGCAGGCGAGGAACTTCCTGGTGCACTCGCTGAATGAAATGGGTGCGACACCGACGGGCAGCGGATACGAAGAACGTTTCTCTACCCTTCGTGGCTCGGGTGTGAATGTCGTGGGGGCGATCCCAGGCAGAGATCGGAACGCCCCTGTGATCGTGGTTACGGCCCACTACGACCACGAAGGCGTCCGGCGAGACGTGGTGTACAACGGGGCAGACGACAACGCGTCAGGGGTAGTGGCCGCGCTCGCGATCGGGCGAAGTCTTATGGCCGACCCGCTGAACAGCACAGTGATCATCGCGTTTGTCGACGCAGAGGAAGATGGGATGGTCGGGTCCGGCGCCTTCGTACAGGACCCTCCAGTTCCGCTGGATCGCATTGGCTTGAACGTGAACCTCGACATGGTCGCGAGGACCGACGGCCTTCTGTGGGCCGTCGGCGCGTACCACACGCCCCAGCTCAGACAGACACTCGAGGAAATCGCGAGGGACGCACGGGTCGAACTACGCCTGGGTCACGACCGGCCACGAGCCCCCGAAGGCGCGGACTGGACGAACTCCTCTGACCATGCGCCCTTTCACCGTGCCGGAATTCCGTTCGTCTATTTCGGCGTCGAAGATCACGTGGATTACCACAAACCCACGGACGACGTCGAGCACGTGAAGGCGGACGAGTTTCTGGCTTCAGTCGAGACGATCCTGTCCGCGTTGCGCGCGCTGGACGAGGTGGTCCCAACCCTTCCGAAGAGAACACCATGAGCGAGTCGAAACGCCGGTTCTCCGTTCCTCATCCGCTCGTTCTCCTCACCGGCTGTGTGATCCTTGCCGCGATGGCGAGCTACGTCCTGCCAGCCGGCGAGTTCGACCGCCGGGACGATCCCATAACCGGACGGAGTGTGGTCGTCGCGGGCACGTACCATGAGGTCGAATCAAATCCGGTGAATCTGTTCGACGCGATCGTCGCGCTTCCCAGGGGAATGGCGGATGCCGCAGACGTGATCTTTCTGGTCTTTCTGATCGGCGGAGCGTTCACGGTGATCGACGAGACCGGAGCGCTCAGACGCGGTGTGACCTCTCTGATCCGGAAACTGAAGGGGCGAGATCTACTCGTCATTCCCATCGTCTCGATCTTCTTCGCGATGGGCGGTGTCGTCGAGAACATGCAGGAAGAGATCATCCCACTCATACCGGTTCTGATCATCCTGACGCGCAGGCTCGGATTCACCCCACTCGTGGCCGTCGCGATGAGTGCGGGGGCAGCTTTCGTCGGCTCGGCATTCAGCCCGATCAATCCCTTCCAAGTCACCATCGCCCAACAGTTAGCGGAACTGCCGGCCTTGTCGGCGGCAGGATTCCGCATCGTCTTCCTGCTCCTCGCGCTCACCTTCTGGGTCAGCATGACCATGCGCTATGCGGCCCGCACCAGAGGCGCCTCTGAGGCAGTCTCAGACTCGGATGAAGAGGGAGTCACCGGGGCGGACTGGGGCATCTTCGGGCTCGTCGGGGCGACGTTCGTGCTCATCGTTGTCGGGATGCTTCAATGGGGTTGGGGCTTCGACCAACTATCGGCGGCATTCTTTATTATGGGACTCATCGTCGGCGGCCTCGCCAAGATGGGCATGTCCGGCACCGCCGAGGCATATGTGAAGGGGTTCCGAGGAATGGCCTACGCGGGAATCCTGATCGGGTTCGCGCGCGCCATCTACGTCGTGCTCCAGGACGGACGCATCGTGGACACGATCGTCCACGGCATGTTCACACCGCTCGAAGGCCTCCCGGTCCTGGCATCGAGTCTCGGAATGATCGTGGCCCAGGCAGCCATCCACGTCCCGGTGCCCAGTGTCAGCGGCCAAGCCGTGTTGACCATGCCTGTGCTCGTGCCGTTGTCCGATCTCCTTGGAATGTCGCGACAGGTCACGGTGCTCGCATACCAGTACGGCGCCGGACTTTGCGACTTGATCACGCCAACAAACGGTGCCCTCATGGCGATACTCGCCTCCGCCGGCGTGCCTTACGAAGACTGGATAAAGTTCACCGTGCCGCTGTATGGCGGGCTCATCGCATTGGGTGCAATCTCGATCGCGATCGCTCTAGCGATCGGGTTGGCCTAGGGTCAGGTGCAGCATCGACAGTGACGTTGTGATACCCGTCGTCGCCGTGGTCGCCTCACACGCCGGCCAGTACCTGGTCGGCCGACGCCCCTACGAGAAGCAACACGGAGGGCTCTGGGAATTCCCGGGCGGCAAGGTCGATCCCGGAGAGACCCTACTAGAGGCGGCCCACCGGGAGGTCGCAGAGGAACTCGCCATGGAAGTGACATCCGTCGGAGAGACACTCTTCGTGGGCCGTGACAGCGGGAGCCCCTTCGAGATTCACTTCGTCGAGGTCACGCTGTCGGGAGAGCCCGTCGCCCTCGAACACATCGACTTGGGCTGGTTCACCCCAAAAACACTGCGCACCATGCCCCTGGCCCCGTCCGACGCCGCGTTCGTCGAGTGGGTCGCCGCAACCACCTGAGCGGGCTCCGGCCATTCGGTGCTACTTCTGCTTGAACGCTCTCATGAGGTCAGCAGCCCGGGCCTTTGGGATCTCACTCTTCAAGCCATCCTGGGTCGCAGCCCCCCTCCCGATCACGGCACCCTCATGACGGATCGCGACAGGCCCCAGAATGTCTTCGGAGAGCCCTACGGGTTCACGCGCTACCAAACTCTGCAACTCCTCAGACGTCACGGTCTGGACTCGGTTCGATAAGGCGTCCCCAAGCCAACGGAGAAGGTCGTTGGTCGGTCGCGCCCGACCTCGAGAGTCGAAGTCCACGGCTCTGAAACCCACTGAAATAGGGCGCCACGGACCTTCCTTCCACGCAGGAAATGGCCATTCCTGGAGCGTGTGAAGCCACAGACGCCCACCCCTCAGAATGAAACTTGAGTCATCAAAGACCTCGGGTGGAACGCCGAATCGACCCGTCAGCTCGTCCGTAGCAGCACGCACGAGATCGGCGGCGACCGCGTCGTCGGCTTGTTCGCCGGGAGTCGCAAAAAACGTAGGCGGAGCACTCCACCAGCCTTCATCCGCTACGCTTCCGTCGTCTAACTTGGTCAGCTTCGCGATGAAGAGACCCCCAGAATCGAGGTGATGCGGATAAATCCGCACCGCGCCCTCAAGCCGACTGTCGTAGCGCGTATCCCCGAAGGACGTGAGCCCGCGGGCGTGCGGAACCGGCGGTTCGATCGGCTCTAGTTCCACCGGCTGTGTACGCAGTGCGTGGTCGACGACCGCTTCGTTCTCCTCTGGTGCAAAGGTGCACGTGACGTAGAGAATCGTGCCGCCCGGCCGCGTCACACGAATGGCTTTCTCGAGCAGACCGCGTTGCGCGCCTGTCACGTATCCCTTGAACGACTTGGACTGGAAGGGCGCCTTGCCCCCACTCCTCCGGAGCGTGCCCTCCCCAGAGCATGGAGCGTCGACCAAGACACGATCGAAGGAAGCCTCTTCCGGAAAGTCACGTCCGTCGCCCGAGACGACGAAGATGTTCGGGTGTCCCAAGCGGTAAACATTTCCGAGGAGGCCGCGTATGCGGCTCTCGCTGATCTCTCCCGCCACCAGGCACCCGGTGTCGCCCATGAGGTCGGCGGCATGGGTTGTTTTCCCTCCGGGCGCCGAACACAGGTCTAGGACACGCTCGCCCGGCTTCGGGTCTAGCAGAGGAGCCGCCACCCCAGTCGATGCCTGCTGCACGTAGAACAACCCTAGCCAGTGCTCTACGGTGGCCGAGATCGCGGTGGGTCCGTCCGCGACTTCGAAGAAGCCCTCGAGACCTGGCTTCGGCACGACGCGGAAGCCCTGAGCAGCCAGTCGCTCGACCAGCGCTTCTGGCGAGATTCGGCCCGTGCGGGTCCGAATCACAGAAGGCTCAGGACGTCCGGCGGCCTCGGTGAAGGCGGCCCAGTCGTCCACGACGTCCCGATACCGCTCTAGGTCGACCGCCTGCCGACGGGGTGGCCGCGGATTGCGGCCCCTAGAACGGGAGAAGGCCTTCGTCCGTTTCGTCTTCTTCTCGGACGAGCGTCAGGATGGCGGCCTGAGGAACCACTAAGTACCGAATCCCTTCGAACGTGATCTCGACCGCGGCATTCCGGAAGAAAATCGCATAATCCCCCAGACGGGCCTGAAGCGGGACGTACCTAGGCTCCGGCGAACCGATCTTCCAAGGCTCGTTCCCGAGCTCCGTGGGCGCCGACACCGCATTCCCCGGACCGGTGGCCCGCACAATCCCGCCTTGAACCGGCTGGCTGTCCACCGCCGTGGCGGGGAGGTACAGCCCGACTTTGGTGCGGTCTTCACCTTCTTCCGGCTCGATCAAGACACGATCGCCGACAACGATGAGACGCTTCTTTGAATCCGTCATGGTGACCCTCGTAGGGTCCAGCGCACAGGCGCCGGAGTGGGCAGGTAAGGTCGACCCAATACCCCCTCCACTCAAGAGGACTCGGCGAGCGGGCTCGCTCCTTACTCGTCAGTTGGGCCCCGGGCGGTGCATGCGCACGCTGACCCTCACTTCTCGGGCCCGCGATGCGACGCCTTCAGAGGTCGCACCCAAGAGTCGATCCACGGAAAAACCCTCTACCGCCAGGGCACCAAAGGCGGCCCCGCTGGCCATGGCTTCTTCCATACCCAACCGATCAGGCCAACTCCGGGCCAAAGCCTCCACGAGTCCACCTGCGAAAGCGTCCCCAGCTCCGGTGGGATCGATGACCTGACTGGGCCGGGCCCCGGAAGCAAGAACAGCACGATCGTGACCAAACGCGATCGCACCCTCTTTCCCCCGTTTCACGACCACCCAAGAACACCCCGCCTCGAGTAGCGTTCGCACCCCACTCTCGCTCTTCCCGTTCCCCAGAAGCACGGCCTCTTCTTCATTGAGCAGGACGACGTCCGCGCTACGCGCCACCAGTTCAAAGTCGGAGCGCCGGTCCCGAATCCAGTGAGCCATGGTGTCTAAGACCACAAAGTCCGGCGTTCCTGCTGAAGCCAAGACCGCGGCCTGGATCGAGGGGTCGGTGCTGCCCAAAAAGAGCGCCCTCGGGTCCTTCTGCCCTGTATCGAGTCCAGGTGCGGCCCGGAGAGCGGTCTCCCGATTCGTCCCGAGGGTCTCACGCGACCCGTCGGGCGCATAACGCACCTGCCACTTGAAGGTCTCCCCCGGATGCCGTTCGATCCCGTCGGTTCCGATGCCTGCATCCCTGAGCCGATCCAGATGCCCCTGCGGAAAGTCCTCGCCGACCACACCCAGCAGTTCAACAGCACATGAGACCCGTGCCGCTGCTCCGAAGTACGGGGCGGACCCACCGAGCACATCCTTGGCACTCTTCGCACCGCTCTCGATCGTATCCAAGGAGACGGTGCCCACAGCCAAGACCGCGGGTGCGGTCATACGAGCACGCCGGCAAAGGCTGCGGTCAAAAGCGCGGCGAGGAGCCCCGCGAACATGGCCTTCACGCCGAGTCGGGCGAGATCGTGCCTCCGTTCAGGTGCGAGCTCCCCTACCCCGGCGATCGTCATCGCCACGGACCCGAAGTTGGCGAACGTCGCCAAAGCGTAGATCGAGATCACCAGCGAACGCGCCTGGAGCTCCGTCCCAGCCGCGAGCACGCCCTCGAGTTGGACAAACGCGACGAATTCGTTGACGACAAAATCCACCCCGATCAGCTGACCGACGATGGTGGCATCGACCCAAGGTATGCCAAGCATCCATGCCACCGGCGCCAGCAACCAGCCGAGCATCATCTCGATCGTCAGTCCGTCGATGCCCACGAGCCCACCGGCCCACCCGACGATGCCGTTGGCCATCATGATCAGCGCCACGAAGGCAATCAGCATGGCCCCGACAACGAGCGCCAGGCGAAGCCCCTCTGACGCACCGCGCGCGGCCGCATCGATGACGTTTACGTCAGGATTCTCGACGGTGGTCTCGAGCGAATCCGCAGTGACCGGAGTGCCCGTTTCAGGAACCAGAAGCTTCGCCATGACGAGGGCCGCAGGAGCCGACATGATCGACGCTGCGATGAGGTGTCCGGCCGCCTCTGGCTGGTACGGCAGCAACATCCCAGCGTAGGCTGCGAGCACCCCTCCACTGATCGTCGCCATCCCTGCAGTCATCAGCGCCATCAACTCGGACTCGGTCATCTTCGCGATGAACGGCTTCACAACCAGGGGCGCCTCCATCAGCCCCACGAAAATGTTCGAGGCCGCACACAACGTCTCGGCTCCAGACGTCCGCATGGTCCGCTGCATAACCCAGGCAATCCAGCGCACGACGGCCTGCATGATCCCAAGGTGATACATCACGGTCATGAGAGCCGACACAAAGATGATGTTCGGGAAGATGCGGAAGGCGAAGAACGCGCCCGTGCGGGCGACTGAACCCGCCTCAGGACTAAAAAGCCCGTTCGCATCGACCGTCCCTACCGGCACGTTGTCCGACACGAGATTGCCGAAGACGAATCGGCCACCCTGCTCCGCATAACCGAGCACCGCCCGGACGAGGCCGTTCATCCAATCGAAGAACGCCACACCGAATGGGGTCTGAAGCACCAAGAAGGCGAACGCCAGCTGCAGACCCAGGCCCCAACCGACCAACCGCCACGAGACCCTGTCTCGGCTGCTCGAAAGTCCCCAAGCCACTCCGATAAGCATGACCGCGCCCACCGCAGCACGCACACGGGCCGGCGCCGTAGCTGCGAAAGCCGGGTCCTGGAAGAGCAAGGAAAGCGCCGTCAATGGAAGTCCAGAGACCCGTCTGTCGAACCTTCGTTAGCCCCGGCGCCGGAAAAGACAAGCGAACGGAGCTCTGGGCCTTCGTCCTGGATACCGATGACCGCCATGTAGTACCCGGTCACCTCCTGCCCGCCAGCATTCAGAGTATACGTGCCGAGGCAGAAGCTGAGGCGCTCACTCACGTCGAAGTCCAGAATGGACATGGTCACGTCTCCTGCCGCCGGAAGGAGGCGCTGAAGCGAATAAGCCGCATTCGTCTTGCCTACCGCAGGGATGTCGTAGGGGAACCGCACCACGACCCCGGGCGCCATCATAGCTACGGCGCCATCAAAATCGTCGTTGTTCCAGACATATTGCCACTCGGACATGAAGCTATTCACAGCGAAGTATGAGTTCACCTGCCATTCTGCTCGGTCGTTCTGTCCATTCAACGCGCGCACGCCAAAGGCAGCCCGGATCGAATCCGGCGAAACATGCAGCGGATCTCCAGTGAGAAGCTCTGGAGCTGTGGGCGCGCCCGAACCATCGAAGGACAAATATACCTTGGACCGGATCTGCCAATTGAAGCGATCCCGCATGGCGATCGTGAGGTGAATCCCCTTGTTGTCTCCGCTCGGCTCGTTCGAATCGGCGTCGTAACGACCATACATGAAGGCCATGATCCCTGAAGCCCCGAACTCGTCCCGCCAGGTATCCAGGGTCGCCATGGTCGGCAGTTGCGAGGAAACGTATTCGCGGACCGCCTCACCCCCGGCCAATAGCTGCCCGTCCGGAGTCAGGAGCGTCACTTTGTCGGAATAGAGCCTCGCCAACTCGGTCCGGTTGTCCCGTCGCCAGACCTCATCGATGCGAAGCATCAGGGTGTCCATACCCGCCAACGCGTTGGCGTTGAACTCAGCCTTATACGCAGCCAGCGCTCGCCCATCTCCACCTGGCAAGGCCCCCGCAAGCCCGGAGGTCCCCTGCATCAGGTCTGCTGTGTTCGCGGCACAGCCAGACATGAGAAGGCAACCGGCCCATAGAAGCGCGGGACATGCGCGATGTAAGCGAACAGGGTTCATCAAGGCGATTCGATCACGTGGGATGAATAGGCGTCTCGAAAAATGACACCTCTGAGGTCAAAAAGGCTGGATTCCGGGTCCGTCCAAAGAGAGCGAAACGCTCAGCCACCCGGAGGCCAAACAACGTATGGGACCTGATCCTCATCCGGAACCGCGAAATGAGTCCGTAGCGAGTCCAACTGTAGAGCAAGGGTCGCTCGCACGTCGGCATACTGCGGATCGGCATGGACACTGGAAAGTTCGTCCGGGTCGGCCACCAAATCAAAGAGCTCCCACTCATCGATCTCGTAGTAGTGGATCAACTTGTGCGTCTGTGTACGCACGCCGTAGTGACGCCGCACCATGTGCCATCCCGGGTACTCGAAGTACTGATAATAGATGGCGTCTCTCCAATCGGCTGGCGCCTCTCCGTCAAAGAGTTCGACCATGCTACGACCTTGCATAGAGTTCGGGATCGAGGCCCCAGCCAAGTCCAAGAACGTCTCGGCGAGGTCGAGATTCTGAACCATCGCGTCACTCACGGTGCCCGCCTCGATACCGGCCGGCCACCGGATCAGCATGGGGGTACGCAGCGACTCCTCGTACATCCATCGCTTGTCGAACCAGCCGTGGTCGCCCAAGAAGAAGCCCTGGTCAGAGGTGTACACCACCACCGTATTGTCCGCGAGGCCCTCCTCCTCCAAGTAGTCGAGTACCCTGCCCAAGTTGTCATCTACGGAGGCGATCGCCCGCAGATAGTCCTTCACGTAGCGCTGGTACTTCCAGCGGACGAGTTCATCTCCTTCGAGGCCGGCTGCTTCCAACGCTTCATTTCGGGGCACATAGGCGGCGTACCATGTCTCGAGTTGCGCTTCCGTCAGATTCGCAGGCGGCACGAACTTGAGATCTCGGTCCGTCATGTCGCGCGCAATCGTCATCTCCTGCGTCTGGGCGGCACTCGTGCGGCCCTCCCAGTCGTCGAAGAGCGTGGACGGCTCAGGCAGCTCGATGTCTGTATAGAGATCGAGTTGGTCTGGGCCCGGGGCCCACTCTCGGTGAGGCGCTTTGTGTTGATACATGAGCAAGAACGGCTCGGACGGATCACGCTCCTGCCTCATCCATTCGAGCGCTCGGTCCGTGATGATGTCCGTCGTGTACCCTTCGTAGCGCACGCTGTCGGTTGGCGTGTAGAGCACGGGGTTGTAGTACGGCCCCTGCCCGCGAAGCACTTCGTAGTGGTCAAATCCTTTAGGGCTGATCTTGAGGTGCCACTTCCCGACAATGGCCGTCTGGTAGCCGACGTCCTGCAGGAGTCCAGGGAAAGTGACGGTCGCAGAATAGAGCGTGTCCCGATTCGTTGGGACGCCGTTCAGGTGTCCGTACTGACCGCTGAGTACCGTCGCTCGACTGGGGGCACAGATGGAGTTCGTGACGAAGGCATTCCGGAAGAGAATGCCCTCGGCCGCGAGGCGATCGATGTTCGGTGTCTGATTCAACACCGATCCATAGGCGGACACCGCATGTGCTGCATGGTCGTCCGTGAAGACCAGGAGAATATTGGGGCGTTCCTGAGCAGAATCCTGCCCTTGCCCCGAGCATCCTGCGATCGCCACGAGCACGTATCCGATCCGTCGGCGCACGTTCATGAATCGAGCTCCAAGATCAAAGCGTTCGCCCCCCGGAGTCGGGTCCCCAGGATCCTGCCGATGCTCTTCTGGATCTTCATCGCGACTTGGGGACGTTCTTCACTGAGCTTGGAGAACGCATCAAACGTGAGTTCAAGCACCTCGAGTCGACCCGTGGCCCGCACGCCCGCGGCCCTGGGGAGTCCATCCAGTAGAGCCATCTCGCCGAACACAGTCCCCTGAGACAACGTCGCGAGACGGCGACGTCGGGTACCACCTGGAATCGGGATGGACACATCCGCGTCTCCGCGGCACAAGAGATAGAGTGACCGACTCGTGTCGCCCTCCACGAAGACAAAGTCCTCGGGATCGAAGGTCCGGCGTTCCATGATCAGAGACAGAGCCTCAAGCTCGTCACCTGTAATCTCCCACGCCTCTCCGAAGTCTTCGAGCGTCCACCCATTCTTATGACTGTCCCCGGCTCCAAGCTTCATGAGGAGCCCTTCCTCGAAGTGTTCGAGGCCGGCATCCGAGCTCTCGAACATTCGAGCGGCAGGAACTCCGTTGAGCACCAGGTCCTCCGCGAGGTCCGAGTTGATCGTCCCCGGCTGGACATATCCGAACGCCAACGTCGTCCCGCGCGACCTCAGCCGTTCGAAGGTCTGCCCCAGGACCTTGAAGCCGGTCGCGTCAATCCCGCTCACGCGTTTCATATCCAGAAGCACGAACTCGGCGCCCTTGTCCGCCAGATCCTCCGCACGAGCCGCTAGGGGATCACACGATCCAAAGAAAATCATACCCTCGAGTTGGATCACCGCGATCCGCTGCCCTTCCTCGACCAACAGGTCGGTCATGTACTGATCGCGCCGTTTGGTTGATCGGACCGTGCGGCCCGTCCGAACGCGCCGAATAGGGGAGCGACTCATCTGAGCGACGAAGACCAAGGCGGACAATGCGACCCCTGCCCCCACCGCGAAGACCAGCCCAGCGACGACTCCCACAGCAACAACGAACGCCATCTGAGCGACCGCGACAATATTGTCTCGTCGGTCCTCTGCCTCTGTATTCAGCGCTTCCTTGATCTGATCGAAGCTCCACCGATCGAAGAGCCCCGACGCGATCACCATGATGAGACCGGCGATGGCCGCCTTCGGAATCATCGCGAGCGGCTGAGCGAGCAGCACGACCAATACGAGGACCGCTACCGCGTTCACCACACCGGAAACACGGGTACGCCCACCGGCGCTGTGGTTCACCGCCGCTCGAGCCAAAATCCCCGAGGTCGTGAGTCCGCCGAAGAACGCCACTGCGGCCGATCCGATTCCCTGCCCGATAAGCTGGTTGTTCGCGTCGAACCGCTTGTCTGCAATGCTCTGGTACGTAACCAAAGTGATCAGCGCGGAGATGGAATCGAGCACGGCCATAGCCAGCGCACCGGAAATCACCGCGGCGAGAAGCGTGAAGTTGGCGCTGTCAGTAAAGGCACTCACAATGCCCGCGAAATAGGCTGGCGTCGGCACAGCGGACGGTAAGGCGCCGAGGACGGGGCCCAACGGGACATCCCCTCCCACGAAATCGATCACGTGGTATAGGACCGTACCACTCACCAACGCGACGACCGCAACGGCGGGCTTGGGCATGAACTTGCTGCCTTTCCAAGCCAATCCTGCAGTCACTGCCGCCACGAGCATGGTAGCTGGCTGGATCTGACCCAGGCCGCCCAGCAATTCGAGCGGTGACTGCTTCGAAACCCCGAGAAACGGCCAGAACTGTCCGTAGATCAGCAGGATGGCGGTCGTATTCCGAATGCCGGCTACAACCGGATAGGGCATGAATTTGACCAGCCCGCCCACACGAAATGCACCAAGCAAAATTTGTACGCTTCCGCTGATCAGCACGGCCCCGAATGCCAACGAAAGCAGCAGGTTCGCGGACTCCGGGTTGGCCAAGTCGAATCGACCCGTGGCCAGCAATGACGCCAGCAGGGCAGCAAACGCCATGGACGTGGTCGCCTTCGGTCCGGAGATCATCCCCGGCGCGCCACCGAACAGTGCGGCCACTAGACCTGCAACTACGGAGGACAGCATGCCCGCCAGAATGCCCTGCCCAACGTATTCCGGACCGAGCGGGGCAAACGCGATGACGCCGGCTGCCACATTCCCGGTAATCGCCACGATCGCAGACGCAATACCTCCTGACAGGTCTCCGATCGCGATGCGGGTCTTAGGTGCGGCTTCCGGCATGAGGCTCAGGCAGTAGGAACAGTTAACACGACACGATAATGCTTCATGTGCAAAACCATAGCGAGAAGGGCCCTAAAATTCGTAACGTGTGCACGAGCAAGCTTTACTTGCTCGCCGCAGTCGTTACGTGGCCGGGTGGCCAATCTCTCTGAAGGAGTATCCCGCGTGGCGTCCTCCCCCTCCGCGACGGACCATCCGATCTGGTCCGGGCTAGACCGAGATTTCCACACCGCCCTTCTCGAAGAAGGTCGCACCCCAGAGGGCGAAGCCCTCCGCCACAAGGCGGAGGCGCGCTTCATGTTCGCCGAAGGTAAGCCTTTCCTGCTGGGGCCTGCCCAAATGGTGCGAGCTGAGCTGGCCGAGACACTCCGTTTGGTGACAAAGACCTACCACCGCGCCATCGAGATCATCGTGAAAGCGTCCGTCACCGACGAGCACGTTCGCAGTGCACTCTCCGCTCCACCCGCCTTGGCATCGGACCTCAAGGCCGACAGGGACCCCGCCAACTGCCGGGTGCACATCTGTCGCCTCGACCTGATGCCGGACCCGGCCGGCGGATTCTGGATTATTGAGACGAACGCGAATTGCCCCGGCGGCTTCGTCTTCTCGGGGATCTGCAACAGAGCGTGGCGAGAGTTCATGGAGAAACGGGGACACACGATGCCGCCGGCACTAGCTCATGAAGAGAAGGCATTCATGGCGAAGTGGTTTCTCAAGGTCATTGAGCAAGACACCGGCGCCCGGCCAGACTTCCTCGGCCTCATTCGAGAGGAAGGCGGCAACCGACTCGAGCTTGGAGACTTTGCGAAGCACCTCAACTGGGAAGGCGTGGGATGCGAAGAAGTAGATCCGCGAGAGATCAAGTACGACGGCCAAGGGCCGCCGAGTGCACGTGGTCGTGCGCTGACACACGCATATCAGAAGCTGGGAATACAGCCGTTCCAAAGGATGCGCCCCGAGTGTGAGCCCTTCGTTCAGGCGGTGCGAGATCGGGCGCTCTTCGTTCAGAACGGGCAGCGCGGCCGCTGGGTCGGTGACGACAAGTTGTGCCTCGCTGTGATGTCTGACCCAGATTTCAAACATCTATTCGACGAGACCGACTGGGACCTCCTTCAGAAGCACGTCCCGTGGTCACGTAGCGCTCGTTTACTCGATCCTCAGTGGTTGGACTTGGTGCGCAACGAACGGCATCGCTACGTGCTCAAGCGGGGTCTCGACACGCGCGGCCAAGGGGTGATTATCGGCACGGGAGTCGACGCCGACCGCTGGTCCGAGGCCCTCGATGTCGCCATCGCCGAAGGCTGGCTAGTCCAGGAATACCATCCGACCACGTGGATCGAGTACGACGTCGATGCCCCTGACCTCCAACGTCACGACGTGGCACTGGGGGCTATCAACGGGGAACTCACCACGATGTTCATGCGGAGTTCGGGCGAACTGCGGGTGAACATGTCCCGCTCCGGGCGCATGCACCCGATCTTCCTCGGGGGCTGACACAGTGGCAGCCGTCTTCGAGTCTCTAACAGCCGTACTTCCCACGTTGGACGAGACGCATTCCCTCACGCATACCGTCGACGTGCTCGTCGGAGACCTCCGTGCGGAACTGGTCCAAATCCTAGTGATCGTATGTGATCGAACAACGGAAGGCGCGCTGTCGCACATCGATGCAGCGGTCGAGAAGTACCCAGACCTGGTCAGTGTGCATTGGCAGGACAAGCCATTCTTCGGCGGGGCCATCCTCAAGGCGTTCCAAGTCTCGACGGGCAGCCACACGATGCTCATGGCTCCGGATCTCGAAACCAAGCCAGAGGACGCCCACGTGCTCGTGGCCGCAGCGAAGGAGCACCCAGACGCCGTGATCACGGCTTCGCGTTGGGCGGGTGGGGGCTTCGAGGGGTACAACAAGGTCAAGCTGGTCGCGAATTGGGTCTTCCAAAAAAGCTTCGCGATCTTGTACGGGGTAAAGCTCACCGACATGACCTTTGGGTATCGAATTTTGCCCACACACCTCACCAAGACTATTAAGTGGGAAGAGGCCAGGCACCCGTTCGTCCTAGAAACAATCGTGAAACCGCTGCGACTCGGTGTAAGGGCCGTCGAGGTGCCTACGTCTTGGAAGGCGCGGGTAGAAGGTGAGTCGGTGAACCCGTTCATGCGTAACTTCGAGTACTTCAGACCGGGCTTCAAAACCCGATTTATGAACCGCGACGACATTGTCAAGTCGGACGAGCCAGAGTAGACATGTCCAAAGTCATCGTCACCACCACGATCAATCCGCCCACTGAAGCGCTGCAGAAGTTCGCGGCCATGCCGGAGTGGCAGCTCGTTGTCATCGGGGACAAGAAGACCCCGACCGACTTCCATATCGATGGCGCGATCTATGTCACGCCAGACGAACAGGAGAAATACGACCCCGAATTGTCGGAAGCACTCGGCTGGAACGTGGTTGAGCGCCGGAACTACGGCTTCTTATGGGCCAAGGACATGGGAGCCCAGGTCGTGGCCGTCGTCGACGACGACAAT
>Ga0233427_10000978_pt1 | contig 33092 bp, 28 predicted proteins | sample SI_118_April2016_5_FD_179885 | JGI IMG/M metagenome (GOLD analysis project Ga0233427, IMG submission 179885) | Seawater microbial communities from Saanich Inlet, British Columbia, Canada - SI_118_April2016_100_MG | ecosystem: Environmental > Aquatic > Marine > Inlet | place: Canada: British...
CCGCAACCTGGCGGCTTATTTCACCGATCGAAGCGCTAAGCTCTTCAGCGGCCGAGGCCACGGTCTGAACATTGCTTGATGCTTCTTCCGCTGCGGCGGCAACAGCCAGCGATTTGTGGTTCGCTGAATCGGCCGTACTTGCCATGGCATTGGATGATGACAGCAACTCGGTTGACGCCCCGGCAACGGCCTGGACGATGGAACTGATCCGTTTTTCGAAATCACCGGTAACGTCGGTCAGGAACTTGAGCTTGGCATCGGCCTCTTCACGTTCGCGAGCTTCGCGAGCCTCGGTTTCTTCCCGGCTTTTTTCAGCCTCTTTGCTCATCTTCTCGTTGGCGATACCGGCTTCTTTAAAGACCTGGACGGCTTTGGCCATTTGACCAATTTCATCCGTTTTGTCCTGGGCTGGAATCTCGATCTGTAGATTACCGGATGCGAGGCTGCCCATGGCGGTGGTCATTTCATTGACCGGCTTAACAATGGAGCGTGCGGTCAGAAGTGCGATAGCGCCACCGATCAGGATTCCCAGTGCGAGGAGCACCCATTCAATCATCAGCAATTTATTGGTTTCTGCCGTACCGTTGTCCGCATCTTTTTGCAGCAGTGCTTTCTGGTTTTTGACCATGCCGCCCTGACGGACACCATCGGCATCTTTCTCACCCAGCAGGATATTCAGAAGCTTTCCAGCCCGGGGGGCCGCTTCCGTTATCAGCATGTAGTTTGCCATATTCCACTTTTCGGAGCCGCGAATGGCGAACATCTTGGGTGGTAATGCGACGAACTTTGCCCGGTTTTCCGAAAATGTCTGGAATATGGCGCTTTGTTCAGCGGTCATAAGATGTGACATACCGGTCAGATCGCCGAACCGTTTCTCATTCTTGGCCCACAATTTATCGAACTTTGCGGTAAACTTCGCATTACCGGTCAGCAGATAGGCGCGAATATTGGCCAACCCGAGGCCAAGGGTGCCCCGTGTATCGGCCATAGCACCCAATAACTGGCGGCGCTGTGGCGTCGGTGCAATTTCCATTTCCAGATTGATGATGTCGGTGATAGCCGAGACCATAACGCCGGCCAGTGGCGCCGCTTCGGTGACCAGCATCTTGGTGGCTGGTTGTTCGTCGGGTGACTTGGCGATGGCCTCTACCCGCGCCTGTGCGGCGCGGAACTCGGCGAGAATTTCCTTGAACGTTGACCATACTTCAACGTTTTTCGGGTTGGTCCAGGTCGAAGACAGAGTATCCATATCGGATTGAATGCCGTCGATATTGTCCCAAACTTCGGCCCGGCCTGTCTTGAAATTCTCGTTACCGGTCAGCATCCAGCCACGCAGATTGGCAAGCGAGCCCTGGATTTGGGTTAGCATGCCGGAGCTGGCTTGCGAAGTTGGAATGCGCAGTTCGACAATGCGGTCAGTGTCTTTCTTGATAATGCTTACTTCCCAGATCGTGGTGCCGACGGCTACGCCCATTAATAAAATAACAATAATAAAACCGCCAATAAGGCGTTGATTGATGTTTAAATTTTTCACGTTACTTTCCTTGATTTTTATTTAACCGACATTTAGGGCAAGATATCCACATTATTTATGTGAGTAAACGGCAATCCACGTTCAACTAAGTTAGCTGTGAGCCGTGTAGCTTTGGAAACGAGCTGAAGATAATACAGCATGTGGTTATAGAGGGCTGTCAATTCAATAAAAAATTTGGGGTAATCTTAAATTATTCACCTGCTCGCAGCCGCAATGGCCCAGAAATCATCTGCCACAAGGCTGGCTCCACCGATCAGGCCGCCGTCCACGTCTTTCAGGGCCAGCAACTCAGCGGCATTGCCAGGCTTCATGGAACCACCATACAAAATACGGAATGTATCACCTTCCCCGCCGAACCGTTCAACCAGCTTTGAGCGGATAAAGGCGTGGACCGCCTGCGCTTCATCGGGGCTGGCGGTACGCCCGGTTCCGATGGCCCATACGGGCTCATACGCGATGACCGTGTTGGCACCGGTGGCACCATCCGGCACAGACCCCGCCACTTGTCCACCCACCACATCCAGCGTCTTGCCGCCGTCGCGCTCGGTTTCCGTTTCGCCCACACAAACAATAGCGATCAGCCCGGCGGCCCATGCGGCTTTGGTTTTGGCGTTTACCGTGGCATCGCTTTCGCCATGATCGGCGCGTCGTTCCGAATGGCCGAGAATAACATGGGCACAGCCCAAATCACGCAGCATGGCGGCACTGATATCGCCGGTATGAGCGCCTTTTTCTGCCGCGTGGCAATCTTGGCCACCCACATAGAGGCTACTGCCTCCGGCAATATCACAGATCGGTGCGCACAATGTTGCCGGTGGGCACACCAGCATATCAAAACCATGCGTACCCTTACCTAACCGATCCACCAGACCTTGCGCCAGGGCGGCACCGCCCGAAGACGTGCCGTTCATTTTCCAGTTTCCGGCGATCAGAGGGCGGCGCTGTGACATGGTTTTCTCCTGTGTGTGTAAAGTCTGCTCTGGATTAAGCAGATTCTTAAGCTGGCGCAAGGGTTTTGGTGCTGGCATAACTTTGGCTATGGATAAAAAAGCCATCATTCAGCGCCAGTTTGAAAAGCTGGCCCAGACGATCGTTAACCAGGGCCATGACGGGCCATTGCTGGTGGGGATCGATGGTATTCCGGCATCTGGTAAAACAACGCTGGCTGACAAACTCGCGCCCATGATTGAAGCACTGGGCCGCCCGGTGGTGCGGGCTTCTATCGACGGATACCACAACCCGGCCGAGGTTCGTTACAAGCAAGGCAAGGACTCCCCGCAAGGCTACTACGATGACTCGTTTAACTATGACGCTCTGGTAAAGACGCTGCTGCGCCCTGTTTCGGATATGACCACCGCCCCTCAGGAATTGCCCATCGCCGCCTACGATTATCGTAAAGACAGCAAGGTGAAGAACCGGTACGCCAATTTCCAAACAGGTACCATCATGCTGTTTGACGGAGTCATGCTGTTTCGCGCGGAAATCAATGATTACTGGCATTACCGCATCTACGTGGACGCCCGTTATGAAACAGGGTTCGTGCGGGGCGTTCCGCGCGACGCCGGTAACGATGAAGATCAAATGATTGTTGGTAAAAAGTATCTGGAACGATATTTCCCCGGCGAACGCCTATACCGAGCATCATCTCACCCGTTGGAAAAAGCAGATGTTATTATCTTTAATGATGATCCGGAAACCTGCGTTATCAAATACACGAAAGATACCCCACAATAGATATGGTGCGTTGGGACGCGATTCCCGATAATGCCGCCAATCAACAGTTACAATAGTTAACGGAGCCCCGCTATGTCTCGTGACCCGCGCTACGATGTTTTGTTTGAGCCTGTAAAAATTGGTCCGGTCACGGCAAAAAACCGTTTCTATCAAGCCCCCCATTGTAACGGCATGGGCCGCACGTTCCCGTCCAGCATGGCAGCTATGCGGGGCGTCAAAGCCGAAGGCGGCTGGGCCGTGGTCTCCACCGAACAAATCGACATCCACCCCACGGCCGATATTACGCCGGCCACGGAAGGCCGGTTGTGGTCTGATGAGGACATTCCTTATCTGGCCCGTATGTGTGATGCGGTCCACGAACACGGCTCACTTGCCCTGATCGAACCCGTGCACAATGGCAAATGGGCGTCCAATCTGTATAGCCGTGAAGTCCCCTTGTTCCCCAGCCACATGCCATCAGGCGATAACAATATCCCGGTGCAGTGCCGGGCTATGGACAAGGCCGATATCAAGGCCTACCGGCGTTGGCACCTGGACGCGGTCAAGCGAGCCAAGAAAGCGGGCTTTGATATCATCTGCTGTTACGCCGGTCATAATTTATCGCTGTCCGGTATGTTCATGCTACCGCGTTATAATTTCCGAACTGATGAGTACGGCGGCAGTCTTGAAAACCGCGTGCGCCTGTTCCGCGAAATCATCGAAGAAACCAAAGATGCCGTGGGTGATACCATGGGCGTTTCTGTGCGCTTTGCCGTGGATGAGTTACGCGGTGCCGAGGGGCTGGAGTGCCATAAGGAAGGCCGCGAGATCGTTGAAATGCTGGCCGAGTTGCCCGATCTGTGGGACGTGAACGTGGCCGAATGGCATAACGACAGTATTACCAGTCGCTTTTCGGAAGAAGGCCATCAGGAACCGTTTATTGATTTCGTGAAAAAAGTCACCACCAAGCCGGTGGTTGCCGTGGGCCGCTATACGTCGCCCGATCGTATGGTGTCCAACATCAACAAGGGCGTCATGGATATGATTGGCGCGGCGCGCCCCTCAATCGCTGATCCGTTCCTGCCCAAGAAGATCGAGGAAGGCCGTATCGAAGACATTCGCGAATGCATCGGCTGTAACATCTGTGTCGCCTGGGACATGATGAAAGCCCCCATGCGCTGCACCCAGAACCCCACCAAGGGTGAAGAATGGCGCAAAGGCTGGCACCCGGAACGTATTGATCCCAAAAAAGACGATGGCACGGTGCTGATCGTGGGCGCTGGCCCATCCGGGCTGGAAGCGGCACTGGCCACCGGACGTCGTGGCCATGATGTGATCCTGGCCGAAGCCAGCGACGAGTTGGGCGGTCGTGTCACCCGCGAAAGCAAGTTGCCGGGCCTGAACGCGTGGGCGCGGGTGCGCGATTACCGCACCTATCAGATATCACAAATGGCCAATGTTGAGGTCTACAAAGAAAGTGAACTAACCACGGAACAGGTGTTGGAATTCGGGGCCAGGCATGTGGCTATTGCCACCGGCTCCCGGTGGCGACGCGATGGATATGGTCGCAATCACCAGTTCCCCATTCCGGGCACGGATGGCGCAAACGTCTTTACCCCTGATGACGTCATGGATGGCACCAATTCCATAGTTTCTTTAGGTGGCACGGTCATTGTTTACGATGACGACCATTATTATATGGCGTCTGTGATGGCCGAGCAACTGGTGGCGGACGGCTGTAGGGTCATATACGTGACGCCTGAATCTGTAGCGGCGGCGTGGACCAGTTTAACCATGGAACAAGTCCGCATTCAGGCGCAACTGCTGGAACAGGGCGTTGAAATTATCGCCAGTCATCTGTTGCGGGAAATCACAACCGATAGCGTGACACTGGAATGTGGTTTTTCCGGTGTAACCAAAAAGGTATCCGCGGCTGCTCTGGTCATGGTTGTTGCTCGTTTGCCCGTAGACGATCTGTATCAGGACCTTGCGTCGGACCCGGACCGGTTGGCCGCGGCGGGGATCGAGACCCTGAAACGTATCGGTGACTGCCACGGCCCGGCCACTATCGCGGCGGCTGTCTACGAAGGCCACCGGTTCGCTCGGGAACTGGGCGAAGAGGTGGACGAGATTCCGTTCAGGCGGGAGTTAACGGGACTAGCGGATGGGTTTAAGCTGCCTTAAGACCCGAGGCATATATTGCCGGGATGGTGGTTATTCATAAAAAGTAAGATTGAACCACAGAGAAGTTGAAATCATCTGCTGGAATAAGCTCCTCTGTGTCTCGTCTTCTCTGTGGTGAATAAACAGGTTGATTAGAAATTATTCTCACATGGATTACGTGCTTTCTAAAAGTCTTGACATTTTCTCAAAAATATGTCTACATTCCTATTATATGATAATTGATGCGCCACACCAATTATTGTCGCGGAAGGAATTACACGCGTTCAACACGCGCTAAAAAGCTCCACGCGTTACAAAAATAGCCAAATGTCTACAGTGTTATGGAAAATGAAAGGCCCTAAGTCTTTGATATTACAAGAAATGTAGACTTGGACGCTTCGAAAATGTGATCAAACGTAGTCGAATGTCTACAGCACACCAATTTTATCCTTTATTTTCAACACCTTAAAAATGTTACGCCTTTGCCACTTCAAACCGCCCCATTAATCCCGGCACAAATACCGTCACCGCCGTAATCTGTATTGCGGCGATGCCTTTCGCGACCTATGATGCCGCGCTTTTTATGGCTTGGGGCTTCGCCTTGGGTCCCTTCCGTTTCCGCTGATTATCAGGACCTGAATCATCATGCTAGACGCCATCCGCAAACGCACCGGATCAATCGTTGTTAAACTACTGCTCGGCCTGCTCGTTCTGAGTTTCGGGGCGTGGGGTATTGGTGATTATCTGAATGGCAATGTTGGCGGCTCAGCGGTTGCTACCGTGGGCGAACGGGAAATCCCGGCACAAGTGGTGTCGCGGGAATTACAACGTGAAGTGAACCGCTTGCGCCAGTATCTGGGCGATGCGGCGACCATGGAAACGGTGCGATCTTTTGGTTTGGATCAGCAGGTCATAGGGCGGTTGGTACAGGCGCAGCTATACTCGCTGGCCGCGCAGTCTCATGGCCTGGTGGTCAGCGACGCCGACGTGCGCGCGCAAATACAGGGCATGCAGGCCTTCAAAGGTATCACCGGCAGTTTTGATCGCGACGTATTTCGCCAGACCATTGCCAATGCCGGGTATTCGGAAAACGGCTTTGTTGAGCTGATCCGTGATGAAACCAAACAACAGCACGTGCTGGGCAGCCTGCAATCAGGTGTGGCAGCACCGTCGGTATTGGTTGAGCAGATTTACGCGTATCGCAACGAGGTGCGCGACGCCCAGTTCACGACCATTCTGGATGCCGGTTTCGACGTGGCAACACCAGATGATGCCGCCATTGCCGCCTATCATCAGGACCAGCAATCCAAGTTCATGGCACCAGCATACCGCGATGTGACGTTTATTCATCTGCGCGCCGAAGACCTGATCGACGGTATTGATGTGAGCGATGAAGACCTGGAAGACGCCTATGGTGCACGCGAAGCCGAGTTTGTGACGCAGGCCCGCCGTAACGTGGAACAGGCTATTTTCGATACCGAAGAACACGCCAATACGGCCATGGCCATGATGAATGGTGGTCAGGCATTTGCCCAGGTCGCATTGGCGTTGACCGGGGCTGATGCCGGTACGCTGTCTTTGGGTTGGGTGACGCCCGATCAATTGCTGGGCGAAGATGCAGCCGAAGCTGTGTTCTCAACAGCGCCCGGCAATCTGGCCGGACCAGTTAAATCCATGTTGGGCTGGCACGTATTTAATGTGGTCGATGGTGTTGAGGAAACAGTCAAGTCACTGGCCGACGTCGCCGACACCCTGCGTCATGATGTGGCTTTGGACCGCGCGCTGGATGATCTGTTTGGTATGGCTAACCAGGTGGAAGATTTGCTGGCGTCCGGTAATACGCTGGAAGAAGTCGGCGCCACATTGGACCTAGCTGTGACCACCGTGATGGCACTGGATCAATCCGGTAGCGACTCAAGCGGTGCCATGCTTGATAACCTGCCTGGCCAAGGGTTTCTGGAAACCGTTTTTGCGACCGAAGAAGGCCAGGAATCACCTTTGGTGGAAAGTGGTAACGATGCCTATTTCATCACCCGCGTGAACGGTGTGACGGACCCTGCCCTGCGGCCCCTTGATACCGTTCGCAGCGATGTGATCGAAGCCATGGTGGCCGACGCGCAGGATGCCATGGCCAAAGAAGCCGCTAATGCCATTGCCGACGATCTGAATTCCAGTGCTGACCTGCTATCCTTGGCCGCCGATTATGGTGGTGATTTGGTCAATGGTGAAGGTTTCAAGCGTGATGGCTCAAACTTGCCTCAGAATATTCCACCACAGATCGCCGAGGCCTTGTTTGGTAAAAACGTAGGCGATGGTGCCGTTGTGCGCCGGGGGGATGGCTATGTGGTTGGTCACCTGAAATCAATATCCGGAGCAGCGATCAATCACAGCGATCCGGCCTTTGCTACGTTGCGGGATGAACTGGCGCAAAAATTGCGGGGTGATATCGTTGATCAATTGTCCGTCGCGCTGGAAATACGGCATCCAGTATCGGTAAACCAGAGTGCCTTGACTCAAATTCAGGGTAGCTTTTAACGGTACAGAGATATGAGTATTTCCTGCACCCCAGCGTTCGATCAGTTTCGCGAAGCCTATGATGCGGGAAAACCGCAGGTCGTGTGGTCGCAATTGGTCGCTGATCTGGAGACGCCTGTTTCAGCCATGATGAAACTGGCCGGGAATGAGCCCAATAGCTTTCTGTTGGAATCTGTAACGGGCGGCGCCATTCGGGGGCGGTATTCGTTTATCGGCCTGCGCCCTGATCTGATCTGGCGATGTTCCGGCAATTTGGCCGAGATCAATCGCAATGCGCTTGAAGATGCGGATACATTTGCGCCCTGCCCCGTTTCAGGTGCATCCGGTACGCTGGACTCGTTGCGGGCCGTACTGGCGGAAAGCCGTATTGATTTACCTGATGACATGCCACCCATGGCCGCCGGTCTGGTTGGCTATATGGGCTACGACACGGTGCGTCTGGTGGAAAGTATCCCCGATGACAATCCTGATACGCTGGGCGTGCCCGATGGTTTGTTTGTGCGCCCGACGATCATGGCCGTGTTCGATAATATCAAAGACACCATCACCGTGATTACCCCCCTCTGGGGGGGCGACAATGCCGTCGATGCGGAAACAGCCTACAGGAACGCCGTATCCAGACTGTCGGATGCGGTGGATGCGCTGAACGGTAACATTGAAGGCCAAGTCCACAATACAGACGGGATCGTGCCGGAATTGCCGGAACCCACGTCCAATATTGGTCAGGCGGGTTATCATGCCATGGTGGAAAAGGCCAAAGAGTACATTCTGGCTGGTGACATCTTTCAGGTGGTGCCGTCTCAACGGTTTGAGTTCCAGTTCGATTTGCCACCATTCTCGCTTTATCGCTCGTTACGCCGGTTGAACCCGTCGCCGTTTCTGTTTTTTCTGAATTTCGGCAAATTTGCCGTAGTGGGGTCCAGCCCGGAAATTCTGGTGCGCGTGCGTGACGGTGTGGTGACCATCCGTCCCATCGCGGGCACCCGCCCGCGCGGCAAGACACCGGCCGAGGATAAAGCGCTGGCCGAAGATCTATTGAGTGATCCCAAAGAACTGTCCGAGCACCTCATGTTGTTGGATTTAGGTCGCAATGATGTGGGGCGCGTATCTGAGGTCGGCAGCGTCACAGTGACCGAGCGGAATATTATCGAATACTATTCTCACGTGATGCATATTGTCTCCAACGTGGAGGGCCGGTTACGTGATGGTTGTGACGCTATTGATGCCCTGTTGGCCGGGTTCCCGGCAGGCACGGTTTCAGGTGCACCCAAAGTCCGGGCCATGGAAATTATCGACGAGATGGAACCTGACCGGCGCGGTATATACGGCGGTTGTATCGGGTATTTTGGTGCTGATGGCGAGATGGATACCTGTATCGCGCTCCGCACCGCCGTCATCAAGGACAAGACCATGTACGTGCAAGCCGGTGGCGGCGTTGTGGTTGATAGTGATCCTGAGTTTGAATTCCAGGAAAGCTGTAACAAGGCCAAGGCCCTCAGGCGTGCAGCCGAGGAAGCCGTGCGGTTTCAGCGCTCAAATGCGCAAAACGTTATTGGCCCGAAGTAACCAGATTACGGCCGGAAGTAGGTTTCCAGTTGTGCCGAACAATGGCGCTCATGGGGGCCAGCACGAAGCCTTTACCCTCTAGCGTAGGCAGCCATTCTGAAATCATTTTCAAGGTGGCATCCCGTGGGTGTCCAATGGCAATAACCGATCCATTTTTACGGGCGAGTCTTTCGGTTTCCATCAATTGATTACGAATGTTGGCTTCCTCAACCACGTGGTCCAGAAAGACGTTTCGGGTTGCGTATGGTACGTCGAATTCATGGGCGGCCTCGGTGGCGACGGAGCCTCCCGAAGTGCGCGAATCAAGGAACAACAGTCCCCGTGATTTGATTTCGGCCAACACCACCCGCATGCCATTCAGATCACCAGTAAAGCGGCTGCCCATATGATTGTTGATGCCCACATAGCCGTCGAACTGATCCATTCCCCATCGTAGACGTCTGAGAATCTCTCCGGCACCGTCACCGGTGCGCAGGACTTCCGGGCCGGGGTCCACGGTGTCGCTTTCCGGTTGCATGGGAACGTGCAACATCAGCTCGTGACCAAAGGCGGCAGCACGGGATGTTTGTGCGCGTAAATCCCTGGCATAGGTCAGATATGACAGGGTCAATGGGCCCGGCAGGGCGGCCATCAATCCGGATCGTCGGATATCGACGCCCATATCATCGATAACAATAGCGATCATCGGCTTGTCTGCAATCGTGCTCAGATCAAATGAAATGGCGTTCTGCTGCCACAGTGCTGGTTCGGCTGTCGCCGCTGCAACGACAACGACTTCATTCGGTGTATTCGGTGGGGCATTCGGTGGTGTTTCGGGGGCATCAATCTTGAACGGCTCGGGGATGAGTTCTTCCGGCACAACCACGCGTGGTCCGGTGGCATCAGGATAGATCACCGGTGCGTGTTCAATCGTATCAACCGGTAAGGCTTCTTCATAGGCCCGGACTTCATTGACGATGTCATTACCGGGTTCCGGCAATACCGCTCCCTCAGGCTCAGAAACAGTTTCTATTGCTGGTTCAGGTACGCGATCTTTCACGTCGTACATGGTCATCATGGAAAAAGCCACGGATACCAGTGCCACAGCTCCCAACCCAAAAAGCACTCGGTTCCGCCACCATCCGGGGATAATTATACCCAAGGGATGTTCGCGCGCCAGACGCGCCTTTTTTACGTCGGGTTTTACCGCCGCTTCCTGATTGTCATTGGGTGGCTGGTTTGTCACGAAACTGCCTGCGCACATTATGAGAGTCTGTGACTGTGTTGTTACCCCTCGCCCTTCGGATGTTCAAGCGTTGTTAGCTTTGTTCCAGGCCTTTCAGAATAGGGCATTCCGGCCGGTCATCGCCATGACAGTTCTCGCTCAAATTTGCCAGCACATCGCGCACGGACTGTAATTCAGAGATACGGTCTTCGATCTGGGCAATATGATCGGTGGCCAGTTTTTTCACATCTGCACTGGCCCGGTTACGGTCTTGCCACAGGGCCACAAGGCTTTCCACATCCTTAATGGCAAACCCTAAATTGCGGGCGCGCTGTATGAACTGCAACGTGGACACATCGTTTTCGGCATAGTCGCGGTAGCCGTTTGCCAGACGGTTGGCCGGCGGTATCAGGCTGATGCTCTCGTAGTATCGAATGGCCTTGGCTGAAATGCTGGACCGTTTTGATGCTTGGCTGATGTTCATAGCACGCTCCTATTGATCAGGCTTCCGTAACTTAATTCGAACCGAATTGGCCAAATCGAGGACTTCGGGGGTGTTCGATTGATGATTTGAAACGACGTTCATGTCAACCTTCTAGTATACAGTAATGTTTGTACTATAGGCTTTGGAAGGTCAAGGGGAATATGGTCTCAGCATACTTGACGGCTTCGCTGTGTGGCGGCATTGTGTGGCCTCTCAGACGCGTGTATCAGAATTGTTTTTTTGTAACATTAAAAAGACATTGCAAGTAGTTGAAATGATTTTATTAATTGATAATTACGATAGCTTTACCTACAACCTGTGGCACTACCTGGGTGAGGTGGGTGCGAGCGTAGAAGTGCGCCGCAATGACGCTTTGAACGCTGATGAAGCGATCGCGTTAAACCCACAAGGTATTGTCATTTCCCCTGGCCCCTGTGATCCGGATCAGGCTGGTATCTGTCTGGAACTGGTCGAAAAGGCTGCTGGAAAGATTCCATTGTTTGGTGTTTGCCTTGGCCATCAGGCCATTGGCCAGGCCTTTGGCGGCAAGATTGTTCGCGCACCTGCTTGTATGCACGGCAAAACCAGCACCATATCGCACACTGGCACCGGTGTTTTTGCCGGTATTCCGGATGATTTTACAGCAACCCGCTACCATTCACTGACCATCGAGCCCGACAGCATGCCGGATTGCCTCGACGTGACCGCGCGTAGCGAAGACGGCGTGATTCAGGGCATCGCCCACAAAGAACTGCCCATTTATGGCGTGCAGTTTCACCCGGAAAGCATCGTCTCTGAACATGGTCATGCCATTCTGAGAAACTTCATCAACATGACCAGCGAAAGAGCCGCAGCATGAGCGATGCCATGAAACCCCTTATTGGCAAAGTGGCCGATGGTCAGTCCCTTAGTCAGGATGAGGCTGAACAGGCTTTTGAAATCATGATGTCGGGTGAGGCCACGCCCACCCAGATCGGCGCGCTATTGATGGGGTTGCGCCGTAATGGCGAGACCACCGACGAGATCACCGGTGCCGCCCAAGTCATGCGTGAGAAAGCCACGCACATTACCGCCCCCGATGGTGCCATGGATATCGTGGGTACCGGCGGTACGGGCATGGCAACCTACAGCGTATCAACGGCTTGCGCCTTTGTGGTAGCGGGTTGTGGCGTGCCGGTGGCAAAACACGGTAACAAGGCTATGTCGTCCAAGTCCGGCACCGCAGACACCCAAGCCTGCCTTGGCGTTAATCTGGATGTGGACTTCCCGGTTATTGAAGAGGCCCTGCGCGAAGCCAACATCGGTTTCATGTTCGCCATGCGTCACCACAGCGCTATGCGCCATGTGGGGCCCAGTCGTGTGGAAATGGGAACCCGGACCATATTTAACCTGCTTGGCCCTCTGTCCAACCCGGCTGATGTGAAACGCCAATTAACGGGCGCGTTCTCGCGTCAATGGATTGAGCCCATGGCAGAAGTGCTGGGCCGTCTGGGGTCTAAGCGGGCCTGGGTTGTACACGGCTCTGACGGTATGGACGAGCTGACCACCACGGGCATCAGCTATGTGGCTGAATTGAAAGACGGCAAGGTTACGACGTTCGAAGTTTCGCCCGGAGACGCGGGTCTGCCGTTGGCATCTTTGGATGACTTGAAAGGCGGCGATCCTGAATACAATGCGGCCGCTGTGCGTGCGTTGTTTGATGGCGAAACCGGTCCGTACCGCGATATCGTGTTGCTGAATGCTGCTGCGGCTTTGCTGGTGGCGGAGAAAGTCAGTGATCTAAAAGCAGGTGTCGCCATGGCGGCAGCGTCGATCGATGATGGGAAGGCGAAGGAAACCCTCGCCAAATTCGTCGAAATCACCAACCGTTCCTGAGGGCTTTTGTATGGCTGATGTTCTGACCGAAATCTGCGAGGTCAAGCGTGCCCACGTGGACGCGTGCATGGAGGAAGTGTCTTTATCCGAAATGGAAGGCCGCGCGCGCGCCGTTGGTCCCACGCGGGGGTTTATCAAGGCCCTTCGCCACACGGTGGATAGCGGCGGATATGGCCTTATTGCTGAATTAAAGAAAGCCTCACCCTCCAAGGGTCTGATCCGGGAAGATTTCGATCCGGCCACATTGGCTGCGGCTTATGAGCGTGGCGGTGCGTCGTGTCTGTCCGTTTTGACCGATACACCCTATTTCCAGGGTCAGGATGCCTATTTGGCAGAAGCACGGAATGCGGTTGCCCTGCCCGTCCTGCGTAAGGATTTTATGATTGATCCTTATCAGGTTATCGAATCCCGAGCGTTGGGCGCTGATTGCATTCTGCTGATTATGGCCGCCCTTTCCGATGCGCAGGCCTATGAATTGGAAGCGGCTGCGGTAGAGCAAGGGTTGGACGTCTTGATTGAAGTACATGATCAAGCGGAACTGGATCGCGCCTTACAATTGGAGTCCGTTCTGATCGGTGTGAATAACCGAAATTTGAAAGACCTGAGCGTCGATATCGCCCGGTCCGAAGAAATGCTGGCCCATTTCCCGGATGACCGGTTGGCGGTAAGTGAGAGCGGGATTTATTCGCCGGATGATCTCAAGCGCATGTCGGATGCAGGCGCACATTGTTTTCTGGTGGGGGAATCTCTCATGCGCCATGATGATGTGGAAGCTGCAACTCGCTCTCTGTTAGCCGTGGCCTGAAAGGAACCGGAATGTCTGATCTGACTCATATTGATGCTGACGGTAACGCCGTCATGGTGGACGTATCAAACAAGGATGATACCGAACGGGTCGCCATTGCCCGCGGCAGCATCACCATGCAGCCTGAAACACTGGCTCGCATCATGGATGGCGGCATCAAGAAAGGCGACGTTCTGGGGATAGCCCAGCTTGCCGGGATTATGGGGGCCAAGCGCACGCCGGATATCATCCCCTTGTGTCATCCGCTTAATCTCACATCAGTCAAAGTCGACCTTACATGCGATCCGGACCGTAACGCTGTGGATATCGAAGCCATGTGCAAGTTGAGCGGGCAGACAGGTGTGGAGATGGAAGCCCTGAGCGCCGTCAGTATCGCCGCCCTTACCGTTTACGATATGTGCAAGGCTATTGATCGCGGCATGCGCATCGGCGACGTACGGCTGGTTCATAAATCGGGTGGAAAATCCGGCACATTTGAGGCGGCGTAATGATTTCTGTTGCCGAGGCATTGGAACGGGTTACATCGTCACTGAAGCCTGCGCCCCATGAACGCATCCCGGTTATGCAGGGGTTAGGCCGGGTCCTGGCCGAAGACGTGGCTGCCAGGCTGACCTACCCGCCCACCGATATTTCGGCCATGGATGGTTACGCTGTTATTGCAGCAGACACCACTGATGCCACAGAGGCGCCTGCGATTCTGCAACAGATTGGTGAATCACAAGCCGGTCACGGTTTTTCCGGCACCGTGAATTCAGGCGAAACAGTCAGGATTTTCACTGGAGCGCCGATTCCAACTGGTGCAGATGCCATCGTTATTCAGGAAAACACCGAAAGCGATGATCAAGCGATCACCATGTTGGGCAGCGTTGAAGCCGGGACATTCGTGCGCCCGCGCGGTTTGGATATCACCGAAGGTCACGTCCTGCGCAAAGCTGGCCACCGGCTGACGGCGCGTGATCTGGGATTGTTGGCATCGGCAAACCTGGCTGAGCTGCCGGTTTACCGGAAGCCGCGGATCGCCTATCTGGCCACGGGTGACGAATTGGTCATGCCGGGCCAGACGATTGGCCCTGATCAGATTATCAGCTCCAACTCTATCGCTATTGATGCCTGTATTCGGGCGTTTGGCGGGGAACCGGTATCGCTCGGCATCGCGAAAGATACCCCGGACTCACTGCGGGCGGCCCTAAGTGCCATGGACGATGTGGATATGCTGGTCACCATCGGCGGTGCATCGGTGGGAGATTATGATCTGGTACAGTCCGTATTGGGGGATGAAGGTTTAGAGCTGGGGTTTTACAAAGTCGCCATGCGACCCGGAAAGCCTTTGATCTTTGGTCGAATCAAAGGTGTTCCCATGCTGGGATTGCCCGGTAATCCCGTATCGGCTACGGTCACATCACTGTTATTCCTAAAACCCGCCATGGATATTTTGTCCGGTATGCCGGAAGGCGTGGTGGATACCGGGACCGCTGTATTGGGGCAGGATATGGCGGGTAATGATCAACGTCAGGACTATATCCGCGCATCGCTTTCATTGAATAGCGATGGAAACACCGTGGTTATGCCGTATGGGCGACAGGATAGCGCCATGATGTCATTGCTGGCCGATTCGGACTGTTTGATCATCCGCAGCCCCCATGCAGCGCCTGCCAATGCGGGCGATCCGGTAGAAATTGTGCGCTTTGGTATGGCTAACGGCGCTTTCTAAGGCGGAATCTCCATTCCAGAGGCATTCCTTGCAACTATATGTTGACGTGGAATGAGAACCAAAGTAGAACATATGCGAATGTTTCGTTTTTGTTCTATATTTTGTGGTTCGCATCCAAACCCGTGAGCCCTGACAGATGAGCGGAGAAAATCGCCAATGTTGACCAAAAAGCAATATGAACTCCTGAAGTTTATTGAACGCCGTTTGTCTGAATCCAGTGTGTCGCCCTCCTTCGATGAAATGAAGGAGGCCCTTGGTCTTAAGTCCAAATCAGGCATTCACCGTTTGATTTCCGGTCTGGAAGAACGCGGCTTTATCCGCCGCCTGCCCCACCGGGCCCGGGCACTCGAGATCCTCAAATTACCAGCTGAACTACAACGAAATGCACCCAGACCGGACGCTTCAAGTGACGTGGACACCAACTTCAAACCCAATGTGATCGAAGGTCACTTTGGTCGACGCGATTCGGCGTTCGATGCACCACCAGCGACGGACGGCGTTCAGCTTCCCCTTTATGGCAAGATTGCGGCTGGTACACCGATTGAAGCATTGCGGGATAACGCACACCATATTGACGTGCCGCCATCCATGATTGGTCCCGGTGATCACTATGCTCTCGAAGTAGAAGGTGATTCCATGATTGAGGCCGGTATTCAGGATGGTGACACGGTGATTATCCGGCGTTGCGCCAATGCGGATAATGGCACCATTGTTGTGGCCATGGTGGACGAGTCCGAGGTTACCCTGAAACGATTGCGTAAACGTGGCGATTCCATTGCGTTGGAGCCAGCAAATGCAGCCTACAAGACCCGTATTTGCGGCCCTGATCAGGTTCGGGTTCAGGGCGAACTTGTTGGTCTTATGCGCCAGTACTAAACACCTATCTAGCTTTCAGCATCACCAAAATCTGGTTGTCGTTTACCGGTCCATGGTCGGGTGCCCCGTACCTGAAATGTGGACTCCATGCGAATACGGGTGCCATCCAAATAAATAGCATGGGCACCGTTCCGCCACAGATCAAAGCGATCGATCACCAGATGGGGGGCCGAACAACGTGAACGAACGGGCACGGCACTCAATACAATGGCGGCCCGCCAGCAATCCTCCATAAGGGCCGCTTCGTGCCAGACCATGGCGATGCTATTGTCCGGGGCGCCAAGTATGCAGCCCTGCTCATCGCACCGCAGACCGTCTTTGATTTCTGCTGATATGGTGGCGGTAACGGGCAATCCGGCCTGTTCCAGCCAGACCTTCCGGGTGAAACGGTTGCCGGTCGCTTTGGGGCCGACGAACACCATGGTGTCGGCATAGCGAACACTAAACAGCTCACCATTGGCCGCGGCGACAATCAATGGTTGCTGGGCGTTGATTGATACGACAAGGCCTGCGGCGATCCCCACCATGCCCAGTATCCGCCACCCCTGCCACCATAGGCACAGCCACAACCCGCCGCTCACGAAAAGCATGAGGGCTGCGAACGGTATTTGGGGAATCAGTGTCACATTGCCGGGCATGGGGCCGACCCGTTCGGCGATACTGACCACTGCATCAATTCCCCACCCCATGGGAATCAACCCCAAACCGTCCAAACCAAACGGCATCAGGCTCATGCCTAATAATGCGGACGGCATAATCCACAGGGCGGTCAACGGAACGGCCAGCAGGTTAGACAATAGCCCGTAGCCGGCCAATTGATGAAAGTGATAAGCGGCAAACGGTGCAGTGGACAACGACGCGATAATGGTGGAGAACCCGACCCCGCCGGTATAGAGCACCATTCGCCGTAAAAAGCCTGAGCCATGCCACATGCGATTAAACCGGCGTCCTGTGTACTCATAGGCGGCAACAAGCCCGATCACCGCTGCAAATGATAGCTGGAAGCTGGCCCCGAACAGGCTTTCGGGCCGAAACAACAAAATCACCATGGCGGCCCATGCCACCAGGCGCATGGAAATGCCTCGCCTGCCGATTATAACGGCACCCAGGACCAGGGCCATCATGGTGAAAGCGCGAAGCGTTGGGATCGTGGCCCCTGAAATGAGAGTGTAACCGAGGGCAGCGGCTAATGCGATAATCGCTGCCCAAGCCTTGATGGGATAACGCACAGCAAGCGCCGGGATAAGCGCCAGGCCCGCTCGTGCACAAAAAAATACAAAACCGCCCACCAGACCGATGTGCAAACCGGATATGGCTAAAAGGTGTGCGAGACCGGCGTCACGCATGGCATCCACTGTCGTTTGAGGAATGGCACCCCGGTCCCCGGTGATCAGGGCGCTAGCGACGGCACCGGTGGTGCCGGGGACGACTGAGCGGATGCGATTGCCAATCCGGGCGCGGACAGAGTCAAGTGTGGATGCGGCGGACAGGCTTTCTGTGTGATGAACCACTTCGGCGGCACCATAACTGAACCCTGTGGCACCAATTTCTTTGAAATAAGCATAGCGTTGGAAATCAAACGAACGCGGGGTTGCTGGTGTCTGCGGGGGCCGCAGCACCGCATAAACCTGTACCCAATCGCCCGCCACGATCTTCGGCCCCTTGTTCGTGTTGATGTTGATGCGTATGCGCTCGGGCGTATCAAAGGGCTCCAGCCACCTGACTTCAGGGTCCTCCATCATAATCCGAAGGCCCGCTGGTCGGGTTTCAGTTGCCACAACCAACCCGGTTATGCGTGTTGGACCAATTTCTTTTTCGAGCACCGTATGGGCCACATCAATAGTTCTGAATTTGGCCGCTGAAAATCCGGTGGCTATGATGGCAATGGCAAGAACAACAAGGATACCAACTTGATTGTGACGCAGTATCCATCCCATGCATCCACAAGTCACCAGGAAAGACGGGCCCACATACCATGCGGGCTCAAACGTCAGGCCAAAGTAGCACCCAACACCTGTTCCCAGAAAAACCGGTATCCAGAGTATCCAGCGATGGTAATCATCCAACAAATAATGGATGCCTGCATTTTGGACTGGAAAATCACCTGGACGATCCCCATATAAACGGAGGAAAGCAAGTGTTTTCAGATATTTATCGTGTGCGCCCTGTCCCATTTTTGGCCCATTTCCGCTCTCTATGCTGGCTTTCCCCGACTAATATGGTAGATGTGTCCACGCTCTGCGGATACAAAAAAAACATAATAGGTAAAAATGACGGTCGTAACCAGATTCGCCCCCTCCCCAACCGGTTTCCTGCATATTGGCGGTGCCAGAACTGCCCTGTTTAACTGGCTATATGCCCGTCACCACGGCGGCAAATTCCTGCTGCGCATTGAGGATACGGATCGAAAGCGATCCACCCAGGAAGCCGTCGACGCTATTTATGAAGGCCTGGAGTGGTTAGGACTGAATTGGGATGGCGACGCCACCTCACAGTTCGAGCGCGCAGACCGTCACCGCGAAGCCGTGCAGGCATTGCTTGATGCGGGTAAGGCCTATCGGTGCTATTGCACGCCCGAAGAACTCACCCAGATGCGCGAAACGGCTAAAGCTGAAGGCCTACCCTGGAAGTATAGCGGTATTTGGCGGGACCGGGATCCGTCTGAAGCACCAGAGGGTGTCGATCCGGTCATCCGCATCAAAGCCCCACTGGATGGCGAGGTCGTGATCAACGATCTGGTTCAGGGCGAGGTTCGCGTTGCTAATGAAACCCTCGATGACATGGTGTTGTTACGTGGTGATGGATCACCCACCTATATGCTGGCCGTTGTTGTGGACGATCATGATATGGGCGTCACCCACGTTATTCGCGGTGATGATCACCTGACCAATGCGTTCCGGCAGTACCAGTTGTATGTGGCACTGGGCTGGGATGTGCCTGAATTTGCCCATATACCGCTAATCCACGGTCCTGATGGTGCTAAAATGTCCAAACGCCATGGGGCGCTGGGCGTCGATGCCTATCGAGACGAAGGATATCTGCCCGAGGCCATGCGTAATTATCTGCTGCGTTTGGGTTGGGCCCACGGGGATGAGGAAATTATTTCCACCAAACAGGCTATTGAATGGTTTGATCTGAGCAATGTTGGTCGTGCGGCTTCACGGTTTGATTTCGCCAAGCTGTCCAACCTGAATGGTCACTATGTACGGAGCGGCGATGATCAAATGCTGGTTGATGCCATTGCACCATTATTGGAAGAAACCCGGGGCAGCGCGCTGGATGAGGCTGAAAAAGCTCTCCTATGCACGGCGATGCCAGGGCTAAAGGAGCGCGCTAAAAATATCGTAGAACTATCTGATTCTGCATCATTTTATGTCGCCAAACGTCCGTTAAATTATACTGAGAAAGCCCGCAATCAGTTGGATGAAGATGCGGCCGCACATTTGCGGGTATTAGCATCAGATTTCGATCAGATGGCGGATTGGGAAGCCGAGAAGTTGGAGCAACATGTAAGGGATTATGTGGACGCAACTGACCCAGCGGTGAAACTGGGTAAGGTGGCACAGCCACTACGCGCAGCATTATCGGGGACGACAGTTTCCCCCCCGATCTTCGATGTAATGGTTATACTGGGAAAACAGGAAACCCTGGCCCGGATCAATGACGCGATCTTGGCTACAAATTTCTGAAATCCGCACGATTCAATTGAACGAGCGCTTGAGATGAGGAGATACGGCAATGAGCAAAGATAAAGCAGCAAATGACAGTGGATTTACACTGACCGACAATCGGTCAGGTAATACCTACGACCTGGGTGTTATGAACGGCACAACAGGGCCAGACGTCATTGATGTTCGGACATTGTATGCGGAAACCAATTGTTTTACCTACGATCCTGGTTTCACCTCAACAGGCAGTTGCGAGTCCAAAATCACCTACATTGACGGTGACAATGGTGTTTTGCTGTATCGTGGCTATCCAATTGATGCCCTTGCGGAACAGTCAGATCATATGGAAACTTCTTATTTGTTGATGTATGGCGAGTTGCCAACCAAAGAGCAGAAGCAGAAGTTTGAGACCGATATCACCTATCACACCATGCTCCATGAGCAGATCAACTACTTCTACCGTGGTTTCCGTCGTGATGCCCATCCTATGGCGGTTATGTGTGGTGTTGTTGGTGCGCTGTCCGCGTTCTATCACGACAGCACCGATATCACAGATCCCAAGCACCGCATGCTGGCATCCTATCGCCTGATCGCGAAAATGCCGACCATCGCAGCCATGGCGTACAAATTCCATGTGGGCCAACCCTTCATGTATCCGCGAAATGATCTGCGGTATGCCGAGAACTTCCTCTACATGATGTTCGGCACACCGTGTGAAACTTACCGGGTTGATCCTATTGTGGCGCGCGCCATGGACCGGATTTTGATTCTTCATGCTGATCATGAACAGAACGCATCCACCTCAACGGTCCGTCTGGCTGGATCATCAGGCGCCAATCCGTTTGCCTGTATTTCGGCCGGTATTGCGTCCTTGTGGGGCCCCGCACATGGCGGTGCCAACGAAGCTGTGCTGAACATGCTGGAAGAAATTGGTACCACGGACCGTATTCCGGAATACATCAAGAAAGCCAAAGACAAGAGCGACCCCTTCCGCCTTATGGGATTTGGTCACCGGGTCTACAAGAACTTCGATCCACGCGCACAAGTGATGCGCCGTACTTGTCACGAAGTACTGGACGCGCTTGGTGTCCGTGACGAGCCACTTCTGGAAATCGCTATGGAGTTGGAACGCATTGCGCTGGAAGACGATTACTTCATCGAGAAAAAACTCTACCCTAACGTGGATTTCTATTCTGGTATCATTTTCCGGGCCATTGGTATTCCCACAAGCATGTTCACCGTGCTGTTTGCGGTCGCGCGTACCGTGGGCTGGGTTGCCCAGTGGAATGAAATGATTGAAGACCCATCACAAAAGATCGGTCGTCCTCGTCAGCTCTATAAGGGTGAGACGCAGCGCGAATTCATGCCACTGCACAAACGCAAATAACACAGGCGGTTCGGATCAGGTGGGCTCGAAAATTTTCGGATCCACCTGCATCCATGCTGGTTTCTTTTTCGCGATACGCTTGAAAACCGGGCAGTCCTCATGATGGGTACCCGGAAGGTAGCCTGTACTCATCAGCATTTCGTTGACGATCTCGCCGCCGGTAAAGCGGAACATTTTCTTGAACAATTTGGTCCAGTCCTGCCGGTTCATGGGATGGTGGCTGTCCAACCACCCCTTGAATCCTCCACTGTCGCGCATGCCTTGAATGGTTTTGGCATTGTCGATGATGGACTCAACCTTCAAACGGTTACGAATAATCCCGGCGTTCTTTAACAACCGTTCCACATCACGTTTATTGAAGGCGGCAACGGTATCCACATCAAAGCCTTTAAAGGCCTCGAATGTGGTTTCCCGCTTTTTCAGCACGATCTCCCACGATAACCCGGCCTGGAATATTTCCAGAGCCAACCGTTCCAGCAGGACGTTTTCACCCGTGACGGGAAAGCCGTATTCGGTGTCGTGATAAATGGCGTGAATGGGATTGCCGGGGGCAAAGTCGCAATAGCTGCTCATATCATTACTCTGGACGTATGCTGATGTACTCACCCACGTACAGAAAATAGAATATGGCAAAAAGCGCCATGGAAATAGCCGTGGTCAGCAGGATCTTTATCGCGAGCATGGGCTTGGCCGGAGCACCGGCATCATGGCCCTCTCCCACACCGGAGGCTTCGATTTTCTTAGCCGCCCCGATAGGCAGAACCATGAACAGAACAAGCCACCAGAAAATGATGTAGATAGCGAATGCGTTAAATGCTGACATGTTGATTAAGCCTGTTCCAGTTCTACGAGTGTGCCGCACATATCCTTGGGGTGCAAAAACAGGACAGGTTTTCCATGGGCACCGATTTTCGGCTCTCCATCACCTAGAACCCGCGCTCCTTCGGCAACCAAATGATCACGCGCCTTTACAATATCATCGACCTCGTAACATACATGATGCATGCCGCCCGATGGGTTTTTTTCCAAGAAAGCCGCAATCGGCGAGTTGTCACCCAGTGGGTGCAATAGCTCGATCTTTGTATTGGGTAATTCCACGAACACAACGGTTACCCCGTGATCAGGTTCGTCCGTGGCTTCAGATACTGTACCACCCAACATGTCACGATATGTGGATATAGCGGCGTCCAGGTCGGGGACAGCAATGGCAACGTGGTTCAAACGGCCAATCATATTTTTGTCTCTCTCAGGTTCATAGCCCGCTTATACGCGAACCAGATGAATAATGGTAATTGGTTTTTTGTCGAGCATGCTGCGAAACAAACGGCGCAGTGCGATACGGATAGTTTCTTCTGCAACTGCATCCTGGTCTTTAGCTTTTGCTGGCATGTTTTCCACACAATCTTCGATCGCGGCGAGCGCTGCTTCTTCCAGATCGTGTTCACCGACTTCCAGTAAACCGGAAGCGGAGATCTGGGGGTCTTCAAATAATTCACCGTCTTCGTCAAGCACCACAGTGGCCACCACAAAGCCATTGAATAAAGCCTGTCGGCGGCGGCGAACAAGTTCACCGTTCAGCGGAACAAGACGGTTGCCTTCAAGCGCTAATCGGCCCGATGGGACCTGATCCACGACTCCCACTTTACCGGGCGTTAGCGAAATCATGGAACCATTCTCTGAGACGATAGCCTGTTGTACCTGGCACTCACGGGCCAACTTGGCGTGCTCGATCATATGACGTGCTTCACCATGAACGGGTACGGCAATCTGTGGCTTGGCCAGGTGGTACATTTCTGTTAATTCGTCACGCGCCGGATGACCCGATACATGAACAAAGGCGTCCTGCCATGTAATGATATTGATATTGCGACTGGCTAGTTGGTTCTGAAGTTGGGAAATTGAAACTTCGTTCCCCGGAATAACCCGCGAGGAAAAGATAACCGTATCGCCATCGTCCATAGACACCCGTGGGTGGTCACCCGATGCGATGCGTGACAATGCTGCCCGTGGTTCACCTTGCGATCCTGTACAGATCAACAGGCACTTATCACGCGGGATATAACCAGCCTCGCTCTCGTCTACAAACACCATATCTTCGGGAAGGTATCCGGTTTCCTTGGCCGCAGCGACCATGCGGTACAACGATCGTCCCGCCAGCACTACATCTCGTCCGTTTTCGTGCGCGGCTTCTGCCACCGTATGCAGGCGTGCGATGTTCGATGCAAAACAGGCAACGGCAACGCGCCCAGTGCACCCGGCAATAACTTTGGAGAGCGAGTCTTTCAAATCACCTTCTGACCCTGAATCGCCTGGCGAGAAGACATTGGTTGAATCGCACACCATGGCCAGCACACCCTCATCCCCTAATTCACGCAGGCGCTTAATATCGGGGGTATCGCCTACAACAGGTGCGGCATCAAACTTCCAATCACCAGTATGCAACACCGTGCCGTGCTCGGTACGGATGGCAATGGCATTGGGTTCCGGGATGGAATGGGTGAGCGTAATTAATTCCAGATCAAACGGACCCATGCTGAACGTAGCGCCCAATGGCACCTCAATAATCGGCACATCCCTGCCCCAGTCTACTTCGCCTAGTTTCCGGCGCAAAACAGCAGCGGTAAACGGCGTAGCATAAACAGGACATCCAAACCGCGGCCACAGATACTGTACCGCACCCAAATGGTCTTCATGGGCGTGTGTCAGCACGATACCGAGCAATGAGTCTCGGTGTTCTTCAATGAATGCCGGGTCCGGCATCATCACATCCACGCCCGGCATGGACGGGTCCGCAAAAGTAACCCCCAGATCAACCATGATCCACTGGGCATCATCGGGCTGGCCATAACCATAGAGGTTCAAATTCATACCGATCTCGCCTGCGCCGCCCAAAGGCAAAAACAGCAAGTCGTTAACGTCAGTCGTGCTCAATTATTTTCTCCATCGGGCTTGCTGAGACGCACATTGCGGCGATGTATCGCCAACAGGCCCTTCATGGTCAGGTCTGAATCAATGGTATCAAAAATTTCGGAAGCATCAGCAAACAACGGCGCTAACCCGCCGGTCACAATGACCTTCATGTCCGGACAGTGGTGTTCTTCGCGGATACGCCGGACCAGACCTTCAATAAGCCCCGTATAGCCCCAATACACACCGGACTTCATGGCTTCCACGGTGCTCTTACCCACCACATTGGTTGGGCGCTCGACCGTGATACGCGGTAATTTCGCGGCGGCCAGGTGCAGGGCCTCAACACTGAGGTTAATTCCCGGTGCGATAATGCCACCGACATAACTGCCAGCTTCATCAACGATATCAAAGGTGGTCGCGGTGCCAAAATCTACGATGATCAATGGCCCACCATAATGCGTATGTCCCGCCACTGCATTGACCAAACGATCTGCACCGGCTTCTTCCGGGGTATTAATCAAAACTTCGATGCCCAGATCAACTTGGCCCTCACCAATGACCCATGGATCACAGCCGAAGTAATTACGGCACAGAACTTTGATTTCAAACAAGGCCTGCGGAACCACAATACTCACGATAGAATCTGTCACGTCATCGGGTGCCAGGTTCTTCAGCGCCATGAGATGCGTTAGCCAGACGGCGTACTCATCCGCTGTGCGTGCCGGGTCGGTGGCTATCCGCCACTGGGCAACAACGCTTTCACCATCGGCAATGGCAAACTTCACATTTGTATTGTTTACGTTGATCGCTAGTAACATGTGATACCCATTAACTAGCCGGGAAGAAAATATCACCGGCAGTGATCAGCTGATCACCTGCTTCGTGGCGCAGAATTAGTGCGCCTTGATGATCGATGTCGGCAAAGATACCGGAAAGTTCCTGTTTTTCCAGCCGAACTATGATGTCTTCGCCGATTCCACGCGCTTTTTCTTTCCAGGCAAGGCGGATCGTGGAAAATCCCTGTTCCAGCCATACCTGATACCAGCGATCAAAGGCTGCCACCAATTGTGACAAGGCATCCTCAACGGTGGTGGCACGGGTACTATCGGCCCTTTCCGCATTGATTGATGTGGCCGGATACGGCGTATCGTCCGGGAAATGATCAATATTGATACCGATGCCCACAATCAACCAGTCAACATCACTACCGCCCGGCTCAGCATTTGATTCAAGCAATATACCGGATGCCTTCTTACCATTGACCAGAACATCATTGGGCCACTTGGTATGGATGCTGGCAGTATCGTCACAACAAGCAGCCATGAGATCATAAACCGCCAGTGCGGCCACATAACCGGTTTGGGCGGCTTCAGTCAAAGACACTGGTGGTCGGACGATAATAGAACAATAAAGATTTCCAACAGGCGACGCCCAGGCACGCCCTCGCCTGCCCCGGCCGCCGGTTTGCTGCTTTGCCCAAATGACGGAATTGCCTGATACGGACGGATCGTTAGCGTGCGCAAGGCGCGCAGCCTCAACGTTGGTGCTGTCGATACAGTCCCGTGAAATCAGGGTATAGCCGCCTGGAAGTTGGGTGGTCATCCCCCGAAGAGAGCAGATGCCGCCGCCGCTGCCGGGTCCAGCAAAAGCGCTGGATAGAGGATGAAGAACACCATGATCGCAGCACTCAACGTAACCACGAAGGCGATGGGGCGCGAAACGGCTTTATCAAACGGGTCGCCTGCTTCGTCAAAATACACCACACGAATAATACGAAGATAATAGAACGCGCCAACCACACTGGTCACCAGGCCGATAACCGCGAGGCCATAGAGCTGTGCTTCCACCGCAGCCATAAAGACGTAAAACTTGCCAAAGAATCCGGCCAGAGGTGGAATGCCGGCCATGGAGAACATGAAGATTGTCAGGGCCATGGCTAACAGAGGTTGGCTCTTGGAAAGTCCCGCCAAATCGGAAATATCTTCAACCATCCGTTCACCCCGGCGCATGCACAGGATGCAGGCAAAAGTGCCAACGGTCATGAACATATAAATGCCCAGATACACCAACACGCCGTAAACGCCGGTTTCCGTACCAACAGCCAGACCAATGAGAGCGTAACCCACATGCCCAATGGAGCTGTAGGCCATCATGCGTTTGATATTGGTTTGGTTGATGGCCGCAAAAGCGCCCAGAACCATGGAGGCGATGGACACAAACACGATAATCTGTTGCCACTGATCAACCAGATCACCGAACGGTCCCGTCATAACCCGCAGGAACAAGGCGAGACCGGCAATCTTTGGCGCAACAGCAAAGAACGCGGTAACGGGGGTTGGCGCACCTTCGTATACATCGGGTGTCCACATATGAAACGGAACGGCGGAGACTTTGAAAGCCAGACCAGCCAGAATGAACACGATGCCGATAATAACGCCGAGGGACGGTGCGTAATCGCCACCGTGGGCAAACATTTCAGCCATAACAGTGAAGTTTGTCGTGCCGCTAAAGCCATAAATCAACGAGCTACCGTAAAGCAGCATGCCCGACGCCAGCGCGCCCAGAACAAAATACTTAAGCCCGGCTTCGGTCGAACGCTGTTCATCACGCCGGAACGCCGCCAGCACGTAGAGCGAGAGGCTCTGCATTTCCAGACCGACATAAAGCGAGATCAGGTCATTGGCCGAAACCATCATCAGCATGCCGAGTGTGGCAAAGATGCACAGGATGCCATATTCAAATCGGCCCATGCTGTTCATTTCGAGATAATCGCGGGAAATCAGCAGGGTCAGGCCAGCACCACCCAGGATCAGGATTTTCATAAACACCGCAAACTGATCGGTCACGAACATGCCATTGAATGTATAGAGGCGCTCACCCGACACCGTCAGTACCAACAAGGCGGTGAGGACCAGTGTCAGAATGCTAAGCATCCAGATTTGGCGGCTGGTACGCATGGCATTGTCGGCCGTATCGGATTTCAGAAATACCCCGATCATCAGCAACGCCAAAATGGCGACAGCTAGAAACAGCTCGGGTAAAGCCGGTACTAAATTTGGCATCTCGCTCAATGGCATTACAAACCTCTACTCAGCAACGAACGCGCAACCCTTATTGGGCAACGCCAGCTAATATGTTGGCGGCGGCCTGTGCGGCTTCCACCTGTACAACTAAATTCTGCACAGATACGTGCATGAAATCCAAAAACGAAGACGGGTAGACACCCATCCAGATCGTGATCACCACGAGTGGTGCAAAAATAGCAATCTCACGGGGACTCAAATCGGTAATCTGCATGAGGTTTTCCTTGGTCAATTGGCCAAAGATCACCCGGCGGTACAGATACAGCATGTACGCCGCCCCTAAAATCACACCCAGCGCCGTAAAGGCGGCAACCCAGGTGTTCACCTGGAAGATACCCAGCAATACCAAAATCTCGCCAACGAACCCGCCTGTGCCGGGCATACCGACCGAGGCCAGCATGAACAGCATGAAGGTGATCGCATAGATCGGCATTCGCTCCACCAAACCACCATATACATCGATCTCACGGGAATGAATGCGGTCATAAACCACACCGACGATCAGGAACAGGGCGGCTGAAACCACACCATGGCTCAACATCTGATAGATAGCGCCTTCGATGCCCTGCACGTTCATGGTAAATGTACCAACGGTGACGAACCCCATATGGGCGACAGATGAATAGGCGATCAGCTTTTTCATGTCTTCCTGGGCCAACGCCACCAGCGAGGTGTACACCACGGCGATCATGCTCAGCGCAAAGATCAACGGGGCGAAATCAGCGGAAGCCAGCGGGAACATAGGCAGCGAGAATCGCAAGAAACCATAACCGCCGAATTTTAACAGCACACCAGCCAGAATAACGGAACCGGCCGTGGGCGCTTCCACGTGGGCATCGGGCAGCCAGGTGTGAACGGGCCACATGGGAACTTTAACCGCGAATGATGCAAAGAACGCCAGCCACAACCATGGCTGCATGCCAGCCGGGAATGAATAGCTCAGCAGTGTGGGAATATCTGTGGTACCGGCTTCATGGTACATGGCGATGACAGCCACCAGCATCAACACAGAACCCAAAAGCGTGTATAGAAACAGCTTGTAGGCCGCATAGACCCGGCGTGGGCCGCCCCACACACCAATAATCAAGAACATGGGGATCAGCACGGCTTCAAAGAACACATAGAAAATAACCAGATCCAGTGCACTGAACATCCCGATCATCATGGTTTCCAGGATCAGGAACGCGATCATGTATTCTTTAACTCGGTCCTTGATGGCATTCCAACTGGCCATAATACAAAGCGGGGTCAGCAGCGTGGTCAGGATAACGAACAGCACCGATATGCCATCCACGCCCACGTGGTAGGCAATATCAAGGCCCGTCATCCACTGATAACGTTCGACAAACTGGAAGTCAGCGGTAGAGCCGTCAAAATTGGTCCATAAGAACAGCGATAACACGAATACGGCGGCGGATGTCCACAGCGCAACCCAGCGGGAGTTCCGCGCTACTATTTCTTCGTCGCCGCGAATCATCACAAGAATGATGAACGCCCCGAACATGGGAATCGCAATCAAGAGCGATAGTAATGGCCAGCTAAGCATGTGCGATCACCCCGCGCTCGTAAACAGATACCAGGTGATTAACGTCACCACACCAATCATCATCCCGAAGGCATAATGATAAACATAACCCGATTGTAGGGCCGAGACCCGGCGCGCCAGCATGCGCACGGCACGGGCAATCCCGTCAGGGCCTACACCGTCGATCAACGTACCATCACCCACTTTCCACAACTGTCGCCCCAGATAAAATGCGGGGCGGACAAAAATCTTGTCGTACAGCTCGTCCACATACCACTTGTTGAAAGACATGAGATAGATCGGGCGGAAGGTTTCTGCCATGCGTGCGGGCAGGTCCGGTTTGGCGATGTACATGATGTACGCCAGCACGATACCAACACCACCCACGACCAATGGCGAGAGCTTAACCCAGGTTGGAACGTAACGGGCGTTCTCAAGGGCTGGATGGTTTTCAAGCACCAGAATGGCATTGCCCCAGAACTGAACAACGGAGCCGCCGACAAAGTTGTCGTACATAACCCAACCGGCCAGTACGGCGCCTGTGGCTAGAACCAATAGCGGTCCAATCATCACCATGGGGCTTTCGTGGACATGGGCCATGGTTTTCTCATCGGCGCGCGGCGCGCCATGGAATGTCATAAACAACAAACGCCATGAATAGAACGCGGTCAGGAACGCGGCCAGCAGGCCCATATAGAATGCATAGGTACCAACGCCTGTATTGGCGGCATAGGCGGCTTCCAGAACGATATCTTTTGAATAGAATCCGGCGAACGGTGGAATACCGGCCAGGGCCAGATTACCAATCCACATCAGGGCATAAGTGACCGGGATCAACTTCCAGATACCGCCCATCTTGCGCATGTCCTGTTCATCAGACATAGCGTGAATGACCGCGCCCGCACCAAGGAACAAAAGCGCCTTGAAGAAGGCATGCGTCGTCAGGTGAAAAATGCCGGCTGAATAGGCCGAAACACCGCAGGCAAAAAACATGTAACCCAGTTGCGAGCAGGTGGAATACGCGATCACGCGTTTGATGTCGTTTTGGGTACACGCGATCGTGGCGGCAAAAATACAGGTGGATGCGCCAACGATGGTAACCACGGCCAATGCTACGTCTGAAAATTCAAACACGGGCGACAGGCGCGCGACCATAAAGACGCCGGCGGTCACCATGGTGGCAGCGTGGATCAAGGCCGACACTGGTGTGGGGCCTTCCATAGCATCTGGCAACCAGGTGTGCAGGCCTAGCTGGGCCGATTTACCCATAGCACCAACAAACAACAGCAGACACGCAATGGTCAGGGCATCAAATTCAACGCTGAAGACTTCTAACGTGTCATTGGCATGACCGGGGGCCGCAGCAAAGATAGTGTCCAGGTCAACGGACTGGAATATTACGAACACGCAGAAGATACCCAGCGCAAACCCGAAATCGCCCACACGGTTGACCACAAAGGCCTTGATCGCAGCCGCGTTTGCCGTCGGTTTGTGATACCAGAAACCGATCAACAGGTATGAGGCAAGGCCCACACCTTCCCAGCCGAAGAACATCTGGATCAGGTTGTCGGCGGTGATCAGCATCAGCATAAAGAATGTGAACAGGCTGAGGTACGCCATAAAGCGCGGTACGTGCCTATCGTGATGCATGTATCCGATGGAGTAGATGTGCACCATGCTGGAAACGCCGGTGACAACGATCAGCATGACGGCCGTCAAAGAGTCTACTTTCAGAGCCCATGAGACCTCGAATGTACCCGAATCAATCCAGGTCATAAGCTCATAGGTATAGCTGTTCCCGCCGAGGGCCACGTCAAAGAAGATGGATATGGAACCGGCGGCAGACAGCAACAAAGCGCCACAGGTAACCCATTGCGATAAGCGATCAATGGAATGGCTGCGGTGTTCGTCGGCACCATGGCGCATAAAGGCCATAATACCGGCGATAATCGCGGCTATGAGGGGCAAAAAGACAACGGCGGTAATCATGCTTTGGCTCAGCCCTTCATCATGTTGATATCTTCGACGGCGATTGAGCCGCGATTACGGAAGTAAACCACCAGAATGGCCAACCCAACGGCGGCTTCGGCGGCGGCGACTGTCAGCACAAAGATGGCAAATACCTGCCCGACCAAATCATTCAGGTGCGTGGAAAACGCGACCAGATTGATGTTCACAGCAAGCAGCATCAGCTCAATGGACATCATAATGACGATGACATTTTTCCGGTTAATGAAAATACCGAAAATGCCGATGGCGAACAGAATGCCAGCAACGCTCAAATAATGGGAAAGACCGATTTCAAACATCAAATTCCCCTCCCGGAATCGACCTTGCGAAGCTCAATAGTATCGGCTGGGTGACGGGCCAATTGATCGGCGATGACCTGTTTACGTACACCAGTACGCCGGCGGTGGGTCAAAACGATGGCACCAATCATGGCGACCAGCAATATCATACCGGCGGCTTCAAACAGGTATAGATAATCCGTGTACAGCACTTGCCCCAGGGCATGGGTGTTGGTGACCCCATCTGGTATCGGTGCGGCCCCCACACGGCTTGCGTCGGGTGAAATAATCCAGCTGCCGGCCAAGGTGAGCAATTCACTCGCCAAAATCAGGCCGACCAGCCCACCGATGGGCAGGTATTGCAGAAAGCCCTGGCGCATTTCGACAAAGTTGATGTCCAGCATCATGACCACAAACATAAACAGAACAGCCACGGCGCCCACATAGACCACAACCAAAATCATGGCCAGGAATTCGGCGCCCAACAGAACAAATAATCCGGCCGCATTAAAGAATGCCAGGATCAGGAACAGCACGGAATGAACTGGATTACGCGACGAAATGACCAGTATTGCCGACGCAATTGTCATGAACGCGAACATATAGAAGGCCAGTGCCTGAATCATGCCCTCAAACCTTTATGCCAATCAAAACTGTTCATCATCATCTCTGTTTTCCTTAACGATATGGGGCATCAGCAGCGATGCGCTGGCCCAATTCCGTTTCCCAACGATCGCCATTGGAAAGCAGTTTGTCCTTGTCGTACATCAGCTCTTCACGGGACTCAGTTGCGAACTCGAAGTTCGGGCCTTCGACGATGGCGTCAACCGGGCATGCTTCCTGACAGAAACCACAATAGATGCATTTCACCATGTCGATATCATAACGCGTGGTGCGGCGGCTGCCGTCTTCACGGGGCTCTGCTTCGATGGTGATGGCCTGTGCCGGGCAAATGGCTTCGCACAGTTTGCACGCAATGCAGCGCTCTTCACCATTGGGATAACGGCGCAGCGCGTGCTCACCCCGGAAACGCGGGCTCAATGGCCCCTTCTCATACGGGTAGTTTATGGTCACTTTTGGTCTGAACAGGTAACGGAGTGTCAGTGACATACCGATCACCAGTTCCTTGAGGAATACGGAGCCAACACTGCGGCGGATAAAGCTCATGGTTCTAACTCCTTTCCTATACCTGCGGGGCCAAATCGAAAGCCACCAGAACACTGGCAACAATCACGACAGCCGCCAATGACAGCGGCAAAAATACTTTCCAGCCCAGACGCATCAGCTGATCATACCGGTAGCGCGGGAATGTGGCGCGAACCCAGATAAAGATGAACAGACAGAAAGCAATCTTGGCAGCGAACCAGATCGGTCCCGGGATCATGTTAAAGGGTGCAATGTCCACGGGTGGCAACCAACCGCCCAGGAAAAGTACCGACGTCATACCCGACATCAAAATCATGTTGGCGTATTCGCCCAGGAAAAACAGGGCAAACGCCATGGCGGAATATTCCACGTTGTAACCGGCGACCAGTTCGGCCTCAGCTTCTGGCATATCAAACGGATGGCGGTTGGTCTCGGCCAGCGTGGAGATAAAGAAGATCACCGCCATGGGGAACATCAAGACACCGAACCAGTTGAGCATGCCGTACTCGCCCTTTTGGGCCATGACAATATCGGTCAGGTTCAACGAACCTACGCACATGAGAACCGTGATGATAATGAAGCCCATGGCTAACTCATAGGATACCATCTGTGCCGCAGA
>Ga0233427_10000985_pt1 | contig 32986 bp, 29 predicted proteins | sample SI_118_April2016_5_FD_179885 | JGI IMG/M metagenome (GOLD analysis project Ga0233427, IMG submission 179885) | Seawater microbial communities from Saanich Inlet, British Columbia, Canada - SI_118_April2016_100_MG | ecosystem: Environmental > Aquatic > Marine > Inlet | place: Canada: British...
TATAAATACTATCGAATGAAGCTTCAATCTTTTTTATAAACAATATTCCCGTTTACAATTGTTTGCAATACGTGGATATCCTTAATCTTTTCAGGATCAACCACCATGGGGTTTTGATCTAGAATAACAAAGTCTGCATACTTCCCTGGTTTGATAGAGCCAATCTTATTTTCCATTTTAATCTGCCATGCAGCATTAATGGTAAGAGATTTCAAACCCTGTTCTACACCTATTTTATTAGATTTACCAAATAGATTTCCATATCTTGTTTTCCGATTTACTGCCGTATGGAGTAAGCTCAATGGGTCGCTTTCAAACATAGGCTGATCCGCATGAAGTGAAAAAATTAGAGAATTATTTTCTGCTGCTTTTAATGGAAGAATCTTATCAGTTCGTTCTCGTCCAATAATATGGTTTTCTAAGGCTTCACCATAATACCATAGGTGATTAATGTGAAAACTGGGAGACACTCCAAGTTTGACCATTCTTTGAATTGCTTTTTTTGAGGGAAGCAAACAATGCTCAAGTCGATGCCTGGAATTTTTTGGTATTCCTGATTTTTCAAAAGCATCCAACGTTTCACTTATGGCTCTGTCACCCTGTGTATGGACAGCAACCTGCCAACCGACTGAATCGTATTGCTTGATTCGATTAGCAATTTCATCATTTTTCCACAATGCTTTACCCGAGTGCCCTAATGGTACGTGGATTTTTTCTTGGTTTACGCTAGATGATTTAAACGGCTCATTTAAATACATAGATCCCGTATAAGGTGAACCGTCGTACCAAAATTTCACACCTGCCATTTTAAAAAAGTCATCGCCATTGTTTGGTGAAAATGGCAACAAATAATCCGCATCATCTCTGACAAAAACAAAATTCCGAACTGTAGGCTTCCTGCGTGGCAAGAGCCCCAATCTCTGGAGAACCTTGTTCAATAATGATGTTTGTTCAGATGAGAGATGCTGATATAGTCGTATTACATTTGGATCATTTGTGGTAATCCCCATGGATGTGATGCATGTGTTTCCATTGGCTGCATATTCATCCAGAACAGTGACACATTTTTCTTTCAATACCACTTTCCCCATGGCATTGATAACAGTATCCCTAAAAGGCTGAAAAGCCGCCTGTTCAGAAATATAGCCGTTTAAACTTCCACTTGCATCCTTGCCGTAAAAGCTCGATTCGCTGGGATTGGGAGAATTTTTATTGATCCCAGCGGCATTGAATGCCAATGAATTGCCCCAAAAAGAATGCATACTTAAGGATAAAATCAATAGTGGATTATTTGGGGAAATTGAATCAAGATAGGTGATATGCGGCGGCTCCAGGTCATCCACCAAGACTACATCCAAGCCTTTACACATTATCCATTCACCCGGAGCATAATTTTTTATTTCAGATTCTAAATGAGTCCAAATCTCTTTTTGGTTTTCATGTCTAAATCCGCTCAAATCAATCATCTCATGGAGAAAAGATGATGCCACAGGATGGGTGTGTGGATCAATAAACCCGGGAAGAAGGGTAGCGCCTTTTAAATCAATAAGTTTGGTTGTTTCTTTTAGATGTAATCGTAGTTCCGGGTCATTGCCAACTGCTACAATTTTTCCCTTGTCCACAAAAACGGCGTTTGCTTTCGGCTGCTCATCTTCCAGGGTGATCACTGTTCCGTTATAAATATAGAGCGAACCTTTTGGCGTAAAACTTGGCTCCAATGCAAAGGAAATGAGCAGAAGGGCCACAATGGCAACGAATGAATGAATGATCTTTTTCATGTTAATCTTTCAAAGGTCTAAAATCGTTATAAGATTATTTAATAACGATTTCATCCGCAAAAATCCAGGCTTTCCCTCCGGCGCCATCATGCCAGTCTGGACATGTTTTTCGATTGATGGCTTGAACTCGAACAAATCTTCCGGATGAATTAAGAGAATGCATATCCACAACTTTCCGATTGGTTTTACCAAAAATTTCCCCATCACTTAAAGAAATTTTCTTTTCATGTTGAAAAGAACTCCCTTCATTAGAAAAGGAAACAATAACATCTGTCGGTAAAAAGATCCAGGAACCATGAGCTTCAAGAAAGCTCAATGAAATATTTTCAATGGACTCCGGCTTACCCAAATCAATAACAACGTCCAAATCTTTGCCTTCCCATCCTTGCCAATAGCCATCACTATGACTTGTAGTTCCGGTCAATCCATCCACGAGAGTTATTGCTCCATTCCCAGCATATTTTTGTTTATAAGGAATATTATATTTAACCGATTTCCCCAATGCTTTATGAAAATTAAATGATTTTTCTGAAATTTTCCCAACCATCTTTCCATCAATAAAGAGAGCCGTTTTGAGTGTTATTGTTTCTGTAATAGAAAATGACTGAGTATATTCATCTGAATGATGTGTTGGGTCAGAACCGTCAAGGGTATATCGTATTGATTCTCCTGGTTTTTCAGAACTGAGTATAACTTGAAATTCTGATTCTATACTTTTCTGGTTTGCATGTATGGATACGACAAAGGCTCCCGGTGCATAGGTCCAGTCCAGACTATTAAACCGATTTTGGAGCTTGGAGAGTCTTCCATAAAAATCATCATATGAATTTTTACCGGGCCCGGACCAAAGGACTTCAGCCAATGCTGTCATTCGAGGCAAAACACGATATTGCGCCAGATCCGGTGTTTGTACGTATTCTGTCCAGAGGTTGCCTTGACCACCCAGTACAAATTTTGATTCTGATTGTGTCAATTCTTCTGGAACCGGATTAAAAGAATACACTTTCTTTAGGGTTGTATAACCGCCGATCGCCTCAGGAGACGTCTCGGGATTGGCCTGATAATAGTCAAAATAGCAATGACTGACAGGGCACATGATTACATCATGTCCAGCTTTGGCGGATTCAATCCCACCTTTCATTCCGCGCCAACTCATGACAGTTGCAGATGGCGCTAGGCCGCCTTCAAGAATCTCATCCCATCCAACCAGCTTTTTATTTTTTGATAAAATAAATTTTTCAATACGCTTTATAAAATAACTTTGAAGTTCATGCTCATTTTTTAATTCCTCATCTTCAATGCGCTTTTGGCATTTAGGGCATTTTTTCCAATTTGTTTTATGTGCTTCATCACCGCCAATATGTACATAAGGACCCGGGAAAAGCTCAACAATTTCTTCCAAGACATTTTCTAAAAAGACAAATACATCTTCATTCCCGGCGCAAAAGATATCTTCATTGGGCCAATAAGAGCCGGGATTAACAGGCAGTGTATCTCCCTTACATGAAAGATTTGGGAAAGCTGCGAATACTTCAGATGTGTGTCCCGGCATTTCAATTTCTGGAATTACTAGAATGTTACGGTCCGAAGCATACTGGATGACATCTCGAATTTCGTCTTGAGTATAATATCCTCCATAAGTTGCTTTTTCTCCAGGTTGAATAGGCGACTGTTTTTTCCACGGCTCTTCTGTGCGATCCACACACCAGGCAGATTTTTCAGATAATTCCGGATACTTTTTGATCTCGATCCGCCACCCATTGTCATCTGTCAGATGCCAGTGAAAGACATTCATTTTGTGGAGGGCAATCATGTCGATATATGTTTTAATAAAATTCACATCAAAGAAGTGACGGGACACATCAAGATGCATCCCGCGATAACCAAAAGTTGGGTAATCAACAATTTTGCAATTTTGAATACGCAAATTTTCAGGCTTTTTTCCTTCTTCTAATTCCACCGGACAGAGTTGCCGAAATGTTTGAAAACCATAAAAAAGACCCGAAAATGAACTGGCTCTTAATTCGATCCCATGATTTTTCCCTACAGACAATTCATAGCCTTCTTCAGGCAACGCCAGGGATTCATCAAGGAATATAATGATTTGACCCTGTTTGGATTTAGACTGGGATACCGATAGGGATGCTATAGGCTTGAAATATTCCTGAAAAAATTTGGCTATTTGTTTTTCTTCGTCCGACCTGGTTTTCGTGATTATGCCTTGGATTGTTCCCAATTCAAAGGTGCCACTCAGGATTTGAGTTTCTGTTGGTTTTGGAATAATGGAAAGATCATTCATAGGTAGTGCTTGTGTTTGGTGATTTAATAGAGCCAAGCCAAATAGTGTTAATATTATTTTCATTATTTATTGATAAAAAGCTATTGTATTCTGCGTTCATGGATTGATAGGATGTTAATAGCAGTAATAAATAGATTTTATTCTACGCAAAAACTAACCCATCATTTTATTAATCACATAATAATATTACACTGACTTGTTTTATATTTAGAGCTATGATGAGTTGGTTCCAAGAGAATTATGGTGCAGCCCTTTCCAATCCAATCCTCCAGAGTGTTCTGATTATTTGGGGAGCTGTGATTGCTGCAAAAATAACGGATCTAATTTTTACACGAATCTTTAAACGAGTCGTCGATAAAACCCAAACAAGTCTCGATGACCAGATACTCCAGTTATTGCATCGCCCTATTTTTTACACCATCCTTTTTATTGGATTCTCGGTTGCGGTTAAAACGGCAGGACTCCCGGAATATCTTGATTTTGCATTAGTAGGTATTTTTAAAACAATCACGATTTTAATTTGGCTGGTCATTGTGATGAAAGTACTAGTGGTCTCTATGGAATGGGCATCGAAGAAAACAACCAACCCACTTCTGCAACAAAAAACATTACCACTTTTTAATAATTTGGGAAAGATTGGCATTGGCCTGTTTGGCATTTATTTTATTTTCTTAAGTTGGGATATTAATATTAATGGCATCCTGGCTTCGGCCGGTGTTTTGGGTGTTGTTTTAGGTTTGGCTGCGAAAGATACGGTGGCCAATTTTTTCGCTGGAATTTTTCTTATGGCTGATTCACCCTTCAAGGAAGGAGACTATATTTTATTGGACACGGGTGAACGAGGTTATGTAAAACAAATGGGACTGCGATCCACTCGCTTTATGACCCGTGATGATATTGAGATTACCATACCTAATTCTGTTATTGCCGCTTCTAAAATTGTGAACGAAAGCGGTGGTCCCGGTGAAACCGAACGGGTACGAATTACCATCCATGTGGCTTATGATTCAGACTTAGATCAAGTTAAAAATGTTTTGGTTGCCATTGCGCTGGCAAATGAAAATGTTTTAAAAACGCCAGAACCTCGCGTACGATTCCGTGAATTTGGCGACCACGGGCTGAAGCTTCAGCTCCTGTTCTGGATTCATAAACCTGAAATTCGTGGCCGGACTGTAGATGCGGTGAACACAGAGATTTATAAACAATTTTCCGAAAATAATATTTCAATTCCTTATCCTACCATGAAAGTATTGCTTCCGTCGAAAGGCAATAATATTTGATTCTTAAACTTATTGTTCTTGCCCTTTATTTTGCTGTTCTTTTGGGCATCGGCTTTTTTGCGTCTAAACGTGTTTCCAACATATCTGATTATTATGTAGGTGGGAAAAAGTTGGGCTATTGGATTGCCGCCCTGTCAGCTCGATCCACAGGAGAATCGGGTTGGCTCCTGATTGGCGTGACGGGAATGGGCGCCATGATGGGTGTAAGTGCTCTTTGGATCGTTGTGGGAGAAGTCATAGGTGTGTGGCTTTCCTGGCAATATATGGCCAGGAAATTCAAGCGCATGACTGACGAATATGGTTCCATCACAATCCCGGATTTTTTGGTGAGTCATTTTAAATCCACCACGCACACAATTCGGATTGTTGCTGCTACGGCACTCTCCCTTTTTGTGGTGATCTATGTGAGCGCCCAGATTGATATTACTGGAAAAACCTTTGAGTCTTTTCTTGGACTTGATTATTACACCGGCATTGCCATTGGTTTCGGAATTGTTGTCATGTACATTTTTTCCGGTGGATTTCTTGCAGTAGCCTGGTCTGATTTTTTCCAGGGCTCGCTTATGTTTGTGGGGCTTCTGCTTCTGCCGGTTGTTGCTTATTTTAGTTTATCGGGAGACGTATCTATTATAGAAGGTTTGCGGTCCATTGATCCGTGGTTGCTAGATATATGGGGTCCCGGGGGATTAACGCTCATGAATTTTGTTGCAGTGTTAGGACTTTTATCTATTGGGATTGGGTTCATGGGATCACCCCAGGTTTACGTACGATTCATTGCTATCAAAAATGAAGCCGAGATCGAGAAAGGGAAGTGGGTTGCTCTTTTTTATACTTTACTGACAGACACGTCTGCGGTTGCCATTGGGATTCTAGGACGATATATGCTTACAGAAGCGGGAGAAAATCCGGAAATGATTTTAGGCAATGCTGCAGAAAATGTTCTTGCATTGGTTCTGGGACAAGTAATGCCTACCCTGATTATTGGGATTTACATTGCAGCAGTTTTATCGGCTGTCATGTCCACGGTTGATTCACTTTTGGTTGTGGCTTCCAGTGCCGTAACCCGTGATTTTTACCAGCAGATCCTCCATCCGGGGATAGATGAAAAAAAGCTTATGGGTTTATCCAAAAAAGTTACCCTGATCCTGGCAATTCTGGCTTTAGGTGTCGCCTTAGCAGTATCAGTTTTGTCCCCAACCCGTACTGTTTTTTGGTTTGTGATCTTTGGTTGGTCCGGGATTGCCGCTACATTTTGTCCTGTGATTATTTTATCTATTTTCTGGAATGATTATACTGAAAAAGGGGCTATCGCCACTATGGTTACAGGATTCTTGTGTATCCCCTTTTTCAAATTTGTGGTGCCCAATATTTCAACGCTTGAAGCCTATATAAATAAATTAGATGTAATGCTGCCATCTGTATTATTGGCGATGTTGGCGGGATGGGCCACAAGCACGTTCTTAAAAAACTAGCTTTTTATTGCGCTTACTGAATTTCGGGTAGCGTGATAATTCCAACCTCGTAATACCAGTTGAACATTGGTATGTTGATTGTTTTCAGTAACCTTGTCTTTTCCTGAATAGAGTTGGATCAAGATCGTTTTTCGTGGTTTATCGGATAGATTTGGCATGGAACCGTGAATTGTACAACAATGAAAAAACAGGATATCTCCCGGCTTTGCTTCTACAGGTTCTGCAGACTCTAAAGTATAATTATCGTGAATTTCTGGCACTCGAGAATGACCATCAGAATTTTTTATTTTCCCCATTTTATGTGATTTGGGAATAACCCGGAAGCGCCCCATATTTTTTGTAGAATCAGATACATGGATTACCGCTGCGATCATGGAATTCTTTTTAGTGGGGAAATACGACCAATCCTGATGGAGGGGGAATGCTGATCCCTTTTTTATGGGTTTCAAAAAAAGTTTGGTATGGTGAAGAATAATGTCCGGACCAATCAGAGATTCAGAAAGATCCAAAAGTGTTTCATGTTGAACCATTTCCGTCATAATAGAGGAATAGCTTTGGACATTATGTGTATGGATGACTGCTGAATCAGGATTTTCAATATGTTGTGTTAATTCACTACCCCAACGGGCATTAATGGGTTCCCCGCTGAATTGTATTTGAGAAATGATGCGATCAAATTCAGCTTCAAGTGCAGAAATCTGATTTGATGAAAAAACGCCCTTTTCAAGAGCAAAACCCCTGGTATTGAATTGGGATGAGAAAGACAATTAATTGGTTTGGTAAAGGCTTTTTACCCAATCGGAATCTTCATTTGAAAGCAAGTCCCCTAATGCCGCCGCTGCTTCCACCTGGTCAACATTCCGTTGACCCAAAAGAGCACAGCCCGTGGGGGAATCTGAAAACAGCGCATTCACCACACCATGAATCACAGGGCTGAGATGATCCGAAAATCGTTCATCCAGCTTAGCTTTATTGTCCAGCATTTTTTGGAGGAATTCCATATCACTAAAGGCCTTTTCATGACTGCGAAAATCTCCATCTTCAAATTGTGTCGGCTTAGTGTATTTACCAGTAAGTAAGCCATGTTTAATGGGTGAAAAAAAACAGATTCCTAAATTATGATCATTCACATAGTTTTTTAATCCACTGGATTCATAAGTGTCATCCATCACATTTCTTAGAGGCTGAACTACATCAGGATCGCACCGTTCAATGAATTGCATAATTTTTTTAGATGACCAATCTGATAAACCGATAAACCTTGTTTTGCCTTCGTCCTTAAACTTTCGAATGACTTCAATCGCGTCATTAAAATATTCTTCATTTTCACCAAAATTGCAGTGGTGAAGATACATGAGATCTACGCAATCTGTTTTCAGATTAATTAAAGATCGCTCCATGTTTTGTCGCATGACATCAATATTATACCAATGCTTTTTATATCCTCGATCCCAACCAACCTTTGTGGCGATAAAAATATCCTTGCGGGGGATAGACCCCCACATTGAACCGATCACTTGTTCGGATCGGCCATTCCCATACACATCAGCAGTGTCCCAGTGATTGATACCCCGTTCCCAGGCGCGCTTTAGGGCAGCTGTTGAATCGTTATCTGTTTGTCCTGCCCAGCCTACTGGTAATTTTCCACTTTTGTTGGCGCCTCCGTAAGACCAAGTCCCAAGGCTAATTGCTGATACTTCAGCGCCTGTACGGCCTAAAGTAATATTTCGCATAAAATTTCCCCCAAATTGAATCTGAAAGTTAGGGGAAAGATTGTAAAATAGATGCCGGTAATGCGTAATCAAAAATTAAAGATCATTGATATTGGGCATTCAAATTATAGCATTGAGAGTGCCATATCGTTGTTAGAAACCACCGTTAGCCAATCTGCTTTTGAAGGCAGAATTCGAGCTATAAAGATTATTACGGGGCATGGTTCGGGAAAATTGCGAGATGCGACTAGAGAGTGGTGCAGGGAGCAGGACGGGCGGTTTCAGGCGGTGATCCATGGTGAAGACTACACCATGTTCAACCGCGATGCAGCTGATATGAGAGTTGATTGTGATTTGCGCTCCGATATGGATTTTGGTCGCAGGAATCGCGCAGTCACTTACATTTGGCTATGGTAGGATGGAATAGATATCTCTCTTAAATTCTAATCATTAGATTATTATAATATGGTATCACAATCTACGAAATACGATCATTTATTTAAAAATGTTATTCCCAACACTATTGAGGGAATCCGTATTTTTGGTAAAAATGACAATTATACCAAACCACAAGATTACGATAATGTATTGAACCTGGAAAACCGCATATGGGCGGATCTATTCCAAAATCTGGAATTTCTTTTAGACCAATATTCATCGCGGGAATATTTGTTGGGACTTCGATCTTTACCAATACCCAATAATATGTTTCCTGATTTTGAAGCCATTTCTCCTTTGATTGAAAATTCTACTGGATGGACATTGATTTCTGTGGCCGGATTTCTTGATGAAGAATTGTTTTTTGATATCAATAAAAAACGACAGTTTCCAGTGACAGATATTATTCGCCAGTCACCTCGTTTTGCCGAAAAATATGCTGGTATTGATATTAAAAATGATGAGGGATATACTCCAGAGCCGGATATTTTTCACGATATCCAAGGCCACATTCCGTTTCTTATGAATAAAAAATATGCAGATTTTATGTGGGAAATTGGCTCCTTGGGGGACGAGATTCTTAAAGATGAGCGAGGGCTGGGTCCAGACCTGGTGGCACATAATTTAAAGCGACTACAGAATTTTGCCTGGTGGACCTATGAGTTTGGGTTGATTAAAAATACAGGTGACACGGATTCATTCCGTCGAGTTGCCAATGATATGGATTACGAAATATGCGGTGCAGGGATCATATCTTCGCTTGATGAGGTTACCAATGTGGTCAAATGCGCAAAAGGCGAAAGTTCGCGATCCAAGTTTTTACCCTATAATATAGAAGAAATGATTATGACCTGTTTTGACTATAGCAATATCCAAGATAGATATTATGTAATCAGTTCTATGGATAGTCTATATGAATCTTTTCGTGCCAACCAGCGATTATTTTGGTTCGAGGGATAAAGGGGATCCTTTTATTCAATGGTTCATTATTGCCTTATCACTATTGTAGATCTGATACAATTTCGGAATGGTTAACTGGCACAAGAAATTTTCAAAAATGCATAATTAAACAAAGATTCGCCCAAATTTTGAACTTTCCATAAATTCTTGACACAATGGTGATTTGGCAGTAAAATCTTTTAGCTTTAGCGCATTTTGATGCTACAAGTGTTCATAATCCGAGGTAAAACATGACACTAACACAAAGCCTACAAAAGCGATTTGTATTCGCTACAGTCGTCTATATACTAATAGGAACCCTTGCGTTCGCTAAGGGGTTAACCCTATCTGGAAGAGTTGTTAATTCAGACGGTAAAAAAGTAAAAAAGGCCGTTCTAACACTCTTATCTGGTGGGGATGTAGTCAAGGAAGACAAGACTGGAGGCAATGGAAAATTCAAATTTAACAAACTAGATGAAGGCGACTATGTCCTCCAGGCAACTCATAATGAATTTGGGTCTGCGGAGATGATAATCACATTAGCTGATAAAAAAGACATTGGTGATTTGGCCCTTACCACAGAAAAGCCAAGCAAATCAGTTGCAGATGCAAACGAAAGAAAGGCTGAGACAGGCGGCACCAACGAACCTGCCACGGCACGGTCTGAAAGAATTTCCGTTACTGTTCCGCAAACCATGGAAGCCATGGGAAGCCCCAGTAAGGATTTTATACTTAATGAATTAAATTTTGAGATCAAGAAACTTTCAGCAGAATTCAAACATCTTTCCCAAGAAATTGATGATTTGAAAGCCTTAAGTAAAATGTGGGTGAATCCACTCACCATTTATTCAAAAGAGATTATACTTAAAAATGGAAGTACTGTATTCGGGAAAATAATTTACCAAGATGACAAATCACTCAAGGTTGAAACATTGGTTGGATACTTGATTGTAGACCGTACTCAGGTTGTCCGGATTGTTGATAATGTAATCACAGAGGATACGCAGGAATATGTTCCGGAACAGATTCGGGAAAGCTATACACCGCCACCCATGCCAAAATTGGCACAACCTAGATATACGTCATCAAATAACTCTGCCAGAAATGCCAGTGCAAATTTCTCTGCAAATTGTGTTTTGGTAGGCAATATTTCAGAGAAGAAAGACGGTCAAGGGAATATTATCTTTAAGGGTGAAATTAAAAATATTGGCGGTCGCAGATCAGATTTTGTCAAGGTAGATTTTGTTTTTCGCAAGAATTGGAGTGGGGAAACAAAGACACTGACTACATTTGTAAAAGGGTCTTATAACACTTTTGATACGGGCATCGTATCCGATGCAAGTTTATTACCAGGTGCCGTGGGAAAATTTGATCTTTATGTGCCACAGGATTTTGGTGCATTTATCGGTTATTCATACGTTATTGATTGGGAAGAATACCAGTAATGAATATTCCTATAGGCAATAATCAATAATTGATTCAATGAGACAGATCACAAAATATATATACATTTTGGTTTTAATTGCATCCATGGTTTTAGGTTCTACGCGCGTAGCTTACACACGTCCGGGGCTCATGATGCGAATCCCAACATCCAGCAATCATAAAACGCCCTATTTGTTCAGAACGGGGTTTGGAACTGAAATTCACAACTTTGATCCGTTTAATACGGCAAAAGGTGTTTATTTTGATATGGAATTAAACAAAGGATTCGCTTTTGGATTTTCTGCTGTTCAGGGCGGAGATACTACATCTCTTGCCGTACTGACGGAATCGCAGCAAAAACCGGTCGTGGAATTTGGATTCCATTTTCAACAACGCGTCTTTTCATATAATGATATTTCATTAACAGTTGGACTACAAGATGTTGTTTTTCAAAATGATCAAACTTCAGACGAGATTTTAAGCCTGAATACATCCCTTTTATCTTTTTTTACTGTCTTGGCCAGTGAAAAAGATTTGGGAGAGTATAAGATGAATACATATATGGGCTTTGGATCCGGTGGCTTGGCGCCCATGGATACAATTGAAGTTGATCCTGATTCAGTTAGCACAAGCGCCGGTGTATTTCTTGGATTTGTATTAAAGACCCCGTATTTCGCAAGACGGGGCGGCATGGATATTGTGGGTGAATTCGACGGGACAGGTGTCAATGTGGGACTCCGCATCCCCCTTACCTCGGATTACCGCCTGAACCTAGGGTTCACCCACATAGAAAGACTGCCGGATTGGGATAAAAGGTATTGGGCAGGTCATCCAGGTTTCACACTGGGTCTTGATATGGCTGTTCCCCGGGAACCCAGGCGACGACTGCAAGGTGGCCCATCAGGCCCAACAAATATTTATGGCCCATCTGATGGTTTACCGGGTGGAATAGAAACCCTGCCTTTACATCGTGACTCAACTATTACAATGGCAAATGTTGCTGTCACTACATTGAGAGATTCTATGGCGCTTATGAATAATGAAATGAGGAATTTATTGGTCCGCCTATCTGCTATGGAGCAAAATACAAAATTTTTATCTGATTCACTGGTGAATATTCAATTGGAAACAAATGTATCCGAAAAAAATATGAATGAAGCCTTGAGGCACTTATCTCGCTCATTAAGGTATTTTTATGCAGGGGATTATCGAGAAGCATTAAAAGAGGTGGACTTGTCATTGGAGCTAAATCCGAATTTAGCACTTGCCTATGCCAGAAGAGGGTCAATCTATTATAAATTAGGCGATGTGCAGAGAGCAACTATCAACTGGAATCTGGCTCTTCGGTTGGATCCGGAGTATACAGATGTAAGAAATATTCTGAAAGCTCTGCATGAAAATAATTTAAAATCCGCAAGTTTAATACAGGAGTAAACGAATGGATATTGCTTTAATTGCTGGAGTTATTCTTGGTATGGCTGCCATGATTGGCAGTATTGCCTATGCCCTATTTGTAGAAGGTTCTGCAGGTGGATTTGGTGATTTTATTTCGATACCGAGTTTTGGAATTGTTGCCGGGGGCATGATTGCATCTATTTTTGTGGCGTTTCCCATGCCTCATGTTTTGGCACTGGGTAAAGCTATTGGTGCCGTATTAAAACCGGCGGATGATAAAATGGGTCCTTTAGTAGATACGGCATGCGAAGTGGGAGAATCTGCACGAAAAGGTGCAGCAGATCTTGAAAAAGCAGTTGAGACAGTTAGAATTTATTTTTTAAAGGATGGTGTCCAAATGGTTGTGGATGGTTATTCCTTAGATGAAGTAACCGAGATTATGGAAACAAGAATTGAATATCGTGAAAAGCGTGAAAAAGTTCAAACAGATATGTTAAAATCCATGGGAGATCTTGCTCCAGCCTGGGGCATGGTTGGGACGCTAATCGGCCTGGTGCTTATGTTAGCTGGCTTTGGCGGTGAAGGCGGTGCAGATAACCTGGGTGGCGGTATGGCCGCAGCATTGATTACTACACTTTATGGTGCTGTTTTTGCCAATCTATTTTTTCTGCCAATGGCTCAAAAAATGGGAAATAAAACCACAATGACATCTATGTCTGCGTGTCTGCTGGTGGAAGCAGCGAGATTGATTCACCAGAAAAAACATCCTCTTATCATCAGGGAAAAACTAAATTCTTTTATTCCACCAGCGGAGTGGAAGCGGGAGTAATCTGATATGGGTATGACAGCAGCAGAAAAGAAAGCCTTTAATAAGGGCTTCCAGACTGGCGCCGATTCTGTAGAAGAAGGATTACCTGGCTGGTTTGGCACTTTCGCTGACATGATGACACTTCTATTTGCTTTTTTTGTACTTTTGGCTGCTATATCAACAATGGATCCAGTGAAGTTACAGGAGATGGCAAACTCTCAGGGCAAATCCCTAGGGAGCAAGATTAAAGCATCAGGCAAAGCATCAGATGAAGGAGAATTTGAGCCTATTGAGAACTTGGCTGAGATGAAGGATGCTATGGAAGAGACCATTGAAAAAATGAAAAAGGAAAACCCGGCGGGTGATCCTCCCATTGATATTGAAACCAGCGCCAAGGGGCTTATAATCAATATTAAGGGTGATTTTGCATTCCCTTCAGGTAAAGCAGAAATGAAACCGGAATTACAAACCTTATTGAACGAAGAACTAATACCAAAGATCCAATTGAGCATTTTTCAGGTGGAAGTAGCAGGGCATTCGGATAGTGATGCTATGCCTAAAAAGTGGCAAAAATTTTATGCCAGTAACTGGGAATTATCTGCTGCAAGAGGAGCAGCAGTCGTGCGGTACATGATTGATAATGGCGTACCGGCACCCAGACTTCTTGCTGCAGGGTACGGAGATTGGTATCCAAAAGGGATTGATAGTATTAAAGCGGAAAACCCCATGTATAATCCTTTGACACTTACATGGGAAGAAGTATTAATAATGAATTCAACAACCAAACAAAAATCAAACAACAGGAGAATTCAACTCACATTCATCAAACCATCGCACCATAATGCCAGCGGTTATATGGAAAGTGATTCTTGATCTCATAATACGATGAGATTGAAAAACATACCAAGGAGTCATCACATGAGTAAGGGGAATAAATATTTAATACCCATCATAGGAGTAGTTGTTGCGGTCACGCTACTCATAGGAGAAAGTGGAGGTTATCTCTCCCAAAAATTGATGGTGGAAAACAACATTCGACAACGGGTCAAAGAAGCTCTCTCTAAGCTTATTGATTCCCACAAATATGTTATTAACATTGATGTTGAATTGGAAATTCTAGATGAGGTAAATGAACAGATTACAGTTTTTTCTCCTCGAGAATCTGATAAAAGAGTGGATATAACACCTGCAGAGAGAACAGCTGATGCGCTCCTGAAAATTCAGAGAAAAATGGTCGAGGAATCCCAACCGGAATCAAAAAGCGGTTATTCTATCGGGCTCCCAATACCTGGATTTGAAATTGATGTTGCCGGAGATAAACCTCAACCAAGATCTATAACCCAATCTACACCGATTTCCCCAAGAACTATGGAACCCATGGACCAACCGACCAATGATGATAATGCTCAGAGAGAAATGGTGGATAAAGTTATTTCCCGTAAGCGACCTTCCCGCGCAGAAGTGAAACGAATGGATCTTACCCTGATACTTCAGGAGGGTGCAGCACCGGAATTAATTGAAAATATACGCCAGCTCACTATGGCTGCATCCAAATTTGATCGAGATCGTGGTGATAAGTTCACCATCATGACAGCTAGTTTTAAAGAGCGCCGTGACCAGCGTTCTGCAGAACAGATTATGCTGAAGAACATAGCAGAAAAAATAGATCTGTTAGAACAAAAACGCGTGACTGAAAACACGGATTGGCGAGAAGATATTCAACAATATCGTTCGGAAGAAACCGCCCGTCGCGACGAAGATCGATCCTTCTTTGAAGGCCAATTAGCCCAAATGGAAGACAAAGCCAAAGCACAAGCATATGCTGCAGAAAAGGAAGAAATGCTTCGCCGAGATTCCCTGAAAGTAGCAAAGCTCAATAATGAAATTTCTGCATTAAGGGATATGCTGCAAATCAGCCATAAGGAAGACGTAGAAAAACAATCTAAAGTCGACTCATCTCGCTTTGCTTTACTGGATAATGAATTACAAGGCCTTCGAAGAATGCTTCTACAAGCTATGCTGCAGGATTCTATTGATGCTCAGAAAAAAACACAGGCAAAAATTGCATTAGAATTGGCAACCAGGGAAAAAGAAAAAGCATCCCGTGATTCGTTGATCGAAGAAAAAATAGCTGCACTTGAAGGTGTCCAGACAGAATTGGACGCCCTGCAGGCAGAAAGTAAGGATTCATCTCAGTTAATGTTAATTGCTCTGGGTGTATTAGCTCTTATTTTAGTAGGTGCTCTTATATTTGTTATGAGTAGAACCAGGCAGCAACCACCACCTGTACCACCATGGATGTATCCTCCACCTCGTCCAAGAAAAAAGAAAAAGAAAAAATCTAAAACAAAAGATAAAAAATCCAAGAAAGATGAAAAAGATGAAGAATCCAAGGATGAACCGATCACTCAAGAACCAGAGCCAGAACCAGAGCCAGAACCAGAACCAGAGCCAGAACCAGAGCATCAAGCTCCAAAATCATATGGCGACGATCCGAATGTATTAAAAAGTGAAATAGATGATATTCGAAAATCGGTTGTCTCCATGAGTGTTGGACAACCTGGTAGAACATCTACCATCGTAAAAGAATGGTTAGAACAACCCGCACCTGCACCACCTGAACCGGAAGAGGAATCCGATAGTGGTGATGATGGCGACGAAGAATAATAGGAAGGGAGAATACCATGATTACTGATTATCATATGCTTTCAGGCCTGCATAAGGTAGCTATCCTCTTTTCTGTTGTAGGGGAAAGTCTATCCTTATCTTTGGTTAAAGGCTTATCAAAAACTGAAATCCGAAAGATTCGATCCACTATGCGAGAAATGGGCGATGTGGCTTTTACTGTAAAAAAACAAGTCATTGAAGAATTTTATTTCGGATTTCTAAGCGAACAATTCCAAGACGAAAAAAAAGAGGATGGGCCTATTCAGCCATTTGAATTTTTAGTAGATCTGCAGGATGAGCAATTACTCGCTCTCTTAAATAAGGAAGACCCACCTGTGATCGCCATGGTGCTGGCACAGCTTGAACCGGAAAAAAGAATGCTAATCCTGGATAAAGTTGATCCCGTGGAAAAGGGGGAGATTTTGATTGAATTGGGATCACTCGGGGATATTCCTTTGGAAGGCATTATTGAAGTAGCAGCGCGTCTGCATGATAAATCTAGCTATCTGCCTCGTACAACAGAATTCTCTCGTGGAGGTGGAAAAGAAATTGCACAAATTATCGGGGGGATGGATTCGGCTGAGGAAGAACGATATTTACAAACGCTCCAGAATGAAGATCCTGATCTTTATGAAGATGTGAAGAAATACCATCTCACGTTTATTGATATTATTGAGCAATTCCCCGACGGCACCCTTCGCGATATTATGAATACTGTGGATTTGTCAGACGTTTCCATGGCCATGAAAGGTGTAGACCAGGAAATAGTTGACCGTATTATTGGCAACTTGCCCCAGAAAAAACAAGCCATGTACGAACCGGAAGATGGCCCACGACCCAAAAGGGACGTGGATACAGCACGTAAAAAAGTTGTGGATGTTGCAAGACAAATGGAGAAAGATGGACAATTCAATGTTGCTGATCTTCTTGGTGGCGGAGAAATGGTAGAATAATCTCAAAATTCAATTAGATAAAAAAAGCCCCTTAAGGGGCTTTTTTGTTTTTGTGTACTTATTATTATCATGGGTAATTTTATCTATGGAACAGCGTAAAATTATTAAAACAATTACTGGGATGAAAACATCTGACGGTGCCGGCGTTAATCTCACTCGTATCATCGGTAGTCCAGAACTCAATATGCTGGATCCATTCCTTCTTCTGGATGAATTCGGCAGTAATAACCCCGATGATTACATTGCTGGATTTCCACCTCATCCTCATCGTGGATTTGAAACAATTACCTATATGTTAAACGGAAAATGGCAGCATAAAGATTCTGCTGGAAACGAAGGTAAGTTAGGGGAAGGTTCTGTCCAGTGGATGACCGCAGGCCGGGGGATTGTTCACAGCGAAATGCCGATCCAGACCGATGGGTTGGCCCGGGGATTCCAACTTTGGCTCAACCTGCCAAAAGAAAAGAAGATGATTGAGCCTGCCTACCAGGATATGCATGCTGATCAGATCCCTATTTTAAAAGAAGTATTCGGAACTGTGAAAATTATCTCGGGAGAATATAATGGGACTATCGGACCAGGGAAATCGCACACGCCTGTTTTGATAATGGATATTCGATTAGACCCGGAAAGTGAAATAACCATTCCCATTGTGGATGGTTGGAATGCTTTTGGATTTATTTACGAAGGGGATGTTAAGTCCGGAGAATCCCTTTCCAAAAGACAATTAGCCGTTTTCAATACAGAGGGCAATGTCCATTTTAAAACAAATGACACACAAGCAGGCATTTATTTTGCAGCAGGAGAACCCTTAAATGAACCAGTAGCACGAGGCGGACCTTTTGTCATGAATACTCGGAGCGAAATTATAAAAGCATTTGATGATTATCAGAATGGTAATTTTACACCATGAAAAAAATCCGCTGGGGCATATTAAGCACAGGAAAAATTGCCGGTAGTTTTACAGAAGACATCAAGCATGTCCCCGATGCTGAAGTGGTAGCAGTGGGATCCAGAAATCAGGCCACAGCAGATGCGTTTGGGAATAAATATAATATCTCCAATCGCCATCCATCGTATGAGTCTCTGGCCAATGATTCGGATGTGGATGTAATCTATATTGCCACTCCTCATGTATTCCACGCAGAAAACAGCATCCTATGCATGAATGCAAAAAAAGCTGTTCTATGTGAAAAGGCCTTTTGCATCCATGCGGGGGAAGCAGAAAAAATGATACAGACCGCCCGGGAGAATAATATTTTTTTAATGGAGGCATTGGTGACCCGCCACTTTCCGGTGATTCATCAAGTTCTGGATTGGATCGCTGATGGCTTAATCGGAGATGTGCGCGTTGTACAAGCCGACCGCTGCATCAGGGGGGATTTCTCCAAGGAAGATCGTGCCTTAAACTCTGAACTGGGTGGCGGTAGTCTATTGGATCTTGGGATTTATGTTATAGGGTTCTCATCCATGATATTTGGCGGTCCGCCCAATAAAGCAACGGGATTTGGTTTTATTGGAGATTACGGATCTGACGAACAAGGCGCATCCATTCTGGAATATGACAATGGTGCATTGGCGATACTGACCTTTGCTTTGAGAACCGTTACCGTGAATAATGCTTATATTTATGGCACGGAAGGTTATATTCAAATACCGGACCTATTTGCCGTGCCCAATAAAGCCACCCTAAACGTAGATGGACAAAAAATAATTGATTTTGAAAAATCCATCCTGGGTAATGGATTACATTACCAGGTGAAAGAAGTCCACCGCTGTTTGAGGGAAGGTTTATTGGAAAGTCCTCGCATGCGATTGGATGAATCACTGCAGATCATGGAGACCATGGATAGAATTCGTGCGCCCTGGGATTTGAAATACCCAAACGATTCAAATCGTATATTATAAAATGATGAAAATAGGCCGACTTCTTTATCCTGAATAACTAACCCTCCTTCCAATATAAATATGCTGGAATCCCCATTAAGGATTGTTGCGGTGACTCGAAAAAAGTGTTTATCATCTTTGGAGCCCCTTGACCTGTGCCGTAATTTTCCTGTCTATATAATTGAGACATACGTTTTATTATGAGCAAAGGATTACCAAACAGAGATACAGATTTTTCCGCATGGTACAATCAAGTTGTAAAGCGGGCAGACTTGGCTGATCATGGTCCTGTGAAGGGAACCATGGTTATTAAACCTTATGGCTTTCAACTTTGGGATAATATCAAAGAATCATTCGATAAAATGATTAAAGCCACGGGTCATGTGAATGCATATTTCCCCATCTTTATTCCAAAATCATTTTTGGCAAAGGAAGCACAACACGTGGAAGGATTTGCTAAGGAATGTGCGATAGTAACCCATACACGTCTCAAAGCTGACGATGAGAAGGGAATTATAGTGGATCCAGATTCTAAGTTGGAAGAAGAGATTATTGTTCGCCCCACATCCGAAACAGTGATCTGGTCCATGTATAAGAAATGGATTCAATCCTACCGAGATCTTCCTATATTGATTAATCAATGGGCCAATGTGGTTCGGTGGGAGATGAGGACGCGGTTATTTCTCCGGACATCAGAATTTTTATGGCAGGAAGGGCATACAGCACACGCTACACCAGAAGAAGCTCAAAAAGAAACTCTGGATATCCTAGAACTCTACCGCCAATTGGCTGAGGATTATTTAGCTATACCCGTACTCACAGGGCTGAAAACGGAATCGGAGAAATTTGCCGGCGCAGATAAAACATATTGTATTGAAGCCATGATGGGAGATAAGCGGGCGCTGCAAGCCGGCACATCCCATAACCTTGGCCAGAATTTTGCAAAGGCCTTTGATGTTACCTTTCAAACCAAAGAAAATAAAGAAGAGTTAGTCTGGGCTACCAGTTGGGGCGTTAGCACACGGCTTGTGGGTGCTGTTATCTTGACACATGGTGATGAAAAAGGCCTCCGCCTACCGCCACAAATTGCACCTATCCAGGTTGTTATTATTCCTATATTTCGTAATGAAGAACAGGAAAAAATGGTGAAAGATTATCTCGCACCAATTGTTGAATTATTAGAAAGTGCCGGCGTTAGAGTTCACCAGGATTGGACAGATAATTCCCCGGGGTTCAAATTCAACGAATGGGAAATGAAAGGTGTTCCACTTCGGCTAGAAGTAGGTCCGAGAGACGTAGAGAATGGGAATATGGTTGTGGCTCGGCGGGATACAGGAGATAAGTCATTTTTATCCACAGATGAAGCTGTAGCTCAAATTCCCGATTTATTAAATGAAATACAGAAAGGACTTTTCCAGCAAGCATTAACATTTCAGCAAGAGAATACACATAAAGTTTCGACCTATGATGAGTTGAAAAAAGTCATTAAAGAAGGAGGGTTTGTTCGCTGTGGCTGGGATGGGACCGATGAAACGGAAGCAAGGGTGAAAGAAGATATTAAAGCCACAATTCGTTGTATTCCAACGTCAGAAAACCCCGAAGGATTAACCTGTGTTTATTCCGGAAAATCTGCGAAGCACGAGGTGATTTACGCAAAAGCATATTAAGGTGAATCTTTTAATTGAGAAGTACTAACTACCGGAATAATTGCGGTTTATTCTAAAAAAATTATACAGCTATAATCTTGGTTAGATTAAGAAATATAAACCCAGTGATTCAACATTTATGATTGTCCACACACCTGCCATAGTATTAAAATCTTTTCCTTATGGTGATACATCTATCATTGCTCGCTGCTTTTCTGAATATCAAGGGAAGATAAGTCTTATCATTAAAGGTGCCCGTTCCAGGAAATCCCCCAAGTCTGCACAATTTCAACCATTGAGTTATGTGGATATAATTTACTATAATAAGCCCAATCGGGAACTGCAGGTGTTATCAAAGGTCAACTTCCGGGAATCATGGCCAAAAATATTAAACAATCTTCGTTCCATAACATTATCAGTGGCTCTATTAGAAATAACAGAAAAAACTTTATTAGATGAAGATCCACATCCTGGCTTATTTAAAGCACTCGTAGCTACTTTACGAGCATTCAATGAATCCAAAGCTGACCCCAATATATTATTCTGGTTTTACGAGTGCGCGCTTTTGACACACCTTGGATTCCAGCCCAATTTAGATAATCGGGAATTTCCCGGACTTACGTTAAATGATCCCAATGCTGGCCCAAATAGTGGATTAATTCTTGCTAGTTTACTGGCTGAAGATATTGAAAATCTCCCCACAGACGAAGTGACATCTACAGATCGAAAGATTATTGGCGATTATTTATGGACATCCCTTCGGTATCATTTTGATGGTCTTTCCAAAATCAAATCCATGGAAGTAGCGAAAAAGATTCTAGCAGATTAGACTATGGTGACTGGCATTTTAACACAGGTAAATCATGCCTCTTTCATATTGGATGAAAGCGGTGACCGCCATTTTGAAGATAGAATTATATGGAATGGATACCTTGCACATTGGTCCGGAGAAAAGGTGCATGCACGAGAATTAAAGCAACATGATTATGAAAATAACGAACCCATAATCATTATTTGGCCGGTTGAGTCAAGTTCAACCGAACCCTTTGTGGACCTATATTATAACGAGCGTCTCACAAAATATTTTGTATCTTATTTGGGGCATACGGCGGTCAATGTGAATGGGTCTATTTTCAATTTTTCACATTTAATGAATGAAAATGAAATAATGGAAAAAGAAGAATATTTTTATCGTCCGGCCTTAGGAGAATTTGCCCCATCACCCAATAATGGTTTGTTCGAAATTTTGGAAGATGGTCGTGTGTTTTATGATAAATTCGGCCGAAACTTTATGCGGACCATTCATCGAATTCGTATATTTGGATTAGATACAGAAAAAATGATGGCCGCCTTAACACAGAGTTTGGATATCATTCTGAATACTCCCTTAAATCCAAAAGAACCTGAGAAATATAAAGATTTTAGTATAGTATCTAATAATTGTGCCACTATAATTCGAGATGTGTTTAACCAATGTGGATTTCCCCAAATTAAAGGACGTTTTCCCAGAGATTTGTTTGTTAATACAACTTATCATTTATTTTGCCATCCAGAATTGGATGTACAATATGCAAAATTACCTCAGCTTTTTGTGCCGGAAGCTCCAATGAGCATGGTGTCTCCGTTATTAAATTTTTGGAACTATTTTCGAAAAAATGAATTACGTATATTTGAAAGTTCATGAGATTTCAATTTCAATCAGACCCTGGCCAGTTTTCGTATAAACCCGCGCTTTTTACCGATGCAATTAAAATATTGGTTTCTGTTAATTTTGGGATCTTTTTACTTCAAACCATCGCTAGGACAGAAGGAATGTTCTTTCCACTATTTGGTCTTGTACCAAAACTGGTTTGGTCAGAATTTATGCTTTGGCAACCCTTCACATATTTATTTTTCCATGGAGGTATTTGGCATGTACTGATAAATATGTTTGTCCTATGGATGTTCGGCAGTGAATTGGAACGACTTTGGGGCAAAGAACATTTCCTGAAATTTTATTTCGTCACCGGTGTTGGTGCCGGACTTGTGACCATGATTTTTGGACTCAACTCCATGACCCCTATTGTGGGTGCAAGCGGAGCCGTATATGGTGTCCTTCTAGCCTATGGGCTTACCTATCCAAATCGCACAGTTTATCTTTACGGCATTATTCCAATCAAATCACTTTGGTTTGTAATCGGGATAGGCGTTATAGCATTTATGTCATCTTTTGATAATGTATCACAGATCAGCCATCTTACCCATCTCTCGGGCATGGTAATTGGATATTTAATGCTGAAGCGTCCTTTACGATTTAACGATCTTTGGTTTACTATTCGCAAGAGAACTTTGGAATACAAAATTAAACATGAAGAAAAGAAAGTAACCCAACACCAAGAAATTGAACGGGAAATTGACCACATCTTAGACAAGATTAATCGCGAAGGATTTGATAGTCTAACCGAGGAAGAACACGATAGATTGTATAAAGGGAGCCAATCCCTTTCCCGAACTAAGAAAAAAGATTGATTCACTTTATGGGTAAAGTCTTAACTTTACCGAGACACAATTATTCTTAAATTAATAAAATATGAATAGTAATAAAAGTACAACAGACCTTGGAACCCTGATTGGTTTATTCGCGGGCATCACTATCATCATCATTGGTATTTTGCAAAGCGGTGGTAAACTATTTTGGTTCTTTAGTTTCAATTCCATTCTTATTGTAGTGGGTGGAACACTTGCAGCAACCATGGTGAATCTCCCTCTGAAAGCGGTTAAGAATATATTCAATATCCTGAAAAATGTTTTTAAAGGGGAAGTCTACGATTATGTAGGCATCATTAACGAAATCGTGGAAAAAGCGCAAAAGGCACGGAAGGACGGGTTATTATCTCTTGAAGCAGATCTGCCGAATATGCGGGAAGGCTTTTTTAAAAATGGCATTGAATTGGCAATCAATGAACGGGAATCATCCCGGCTTCGAACCTTTCTAAATCTTGAAATGAATAATATTGCCAGTCGGCATATTGCCGGTCAGGAATTATTTTTATACATGGGCTCTTATGCGCCAGCATTTGGAATGCTCGGAACCGTTTTGGGTCTTATTGTCATGATGAATAATTTTGCTGGTAGTGGCGAAGAAGTAAGCGCTTCTTATGACGTATCTGAAAAATTTGCTCAACTTCTTTCGGGAATGGGACTCGCACTTATTACAACATTTTATGGTGTATTTATGGCTAATATGATTTTTCTTCCCATTGGGGGAAAACTTAAACGGATATCCGAAAATGAAATGATGCTGAAAAATATTGTAGTAGAAGGTATAATTTCAATTCATGCTCGAGAACATCCTCTCCTTATCAAAGAGAAGTTAATGACGTTTGTTCCTAATTCTTTGCGTCCATCTAAAGATTAATCTTTGACGACCATCACATCAAAACAGTCCTCCCTAGATGAACGTCGTGCAAAATCTACAGCGTGGGCACTTACTTTTGCCGATTTAGTAACCCTGCTCCTCACCTTTTTTGTTTTATTACTTGTGATTTTGAATGATGCGGAAAAATATATTGATGACGTTATAAATACACTGTTAGATGAAACTTATGAAGAAATGGAACAGAGCCTGAGTTCCGAGACAACTTCAGTAGAGCGAGTCACAAAAGGAATCAAGATAACCATTCGAGGAAATTTATTTAAATCCACTTCAGCTGATGTGGAGCCAGAATATTATCCTGTGATCCATCGAATTGGGAAGATTATTCGAGAATCGGAAGTGATAAATCTCTTTGATGATAAAGATTATGCCAACTTGCTGGATTTAATTGATAAAAAGGGACAGCAATTGGATGTGGAGGTACGATGCGAAGGACACACAGATGATGCAAAATTACCGCCCAATGCTGATTATCCAAGTAATTGGGAATTATCCGCTTCCAGGTCACTCAACATCGTTCGGCTCATGAATAAATATGCAGCCTTGCCGGAGAAATATTTTTCTGCTATGGGGTATGGAGAATTCCGGCCAATTATAGATGTAAAATCAATTTCAAATTATGTTGAAAAGAATAAAGCGCGGGCAATTAATCGTCGGGTTGAAATTTATCTAGATGCCTTTTTGAAACAAAAGGTACAATCTGAAATAGAAATTAATATTTAGTTTTTATTTAGATTCTTTTTTAGGGATGACCTTAAAAACCTTTTCCCCAGTCTTGGCCATCTTGAAACGTTCCCGAGCCAACTTTTCAATATAGTCTAAATCATTTTCAAGGCGGTTTTTTTCAGCGATTAATTTTTCCCTGTTCTCCCGAAGTTGAGTAATATGTATTTGGACTTGTTTTCTTTCTCGTTTGAGTTTGTAAAGTTGGAAGAGCCCATGGTCGCCAAAAATGAAAATGATCAAAAGTGTAACACCAATCAGAAATAAAACACCTCGAACAAACTGACGCTGTGTTTCGGCCACTTGCTGACGTGCGGCTCTGGGATGGGAACGGTGTGCCATTTTTTCATATTTGGTCATTCTGATTTACCAAGAACTCCAATATTTGCCAATGTTGCATCAGAGCCCAATTCTTCTTCAATTCTTAATAACTGATTGTATTTACAGATTCGGTCTGTCCGAGAAGCAGATCCGGTTTTGATTTGTCCCATGCCCATGGCAACAGAAAGATCCGCAATGGTGGTATCTTCTGTTTCGCCGGAACGGTGAGAAATCACGGCACCAAAACCTGAATTTCTAGCCATTTCCACTGCTTGAATAGTTTCCGTCACTGTGCCAATCTGGTTTAATTTAATGAGAATTGAATTCATACTGTTTTCATCAATGGCTCGCTGCAACCTTGTTATATTTGTTACTGTCAGGTCATCACCCACGATTTGGATCGTAGAACCCAATTCTGCAGTCATATGCTTCCATCCATCCCAATCATCTTCATGTAATCCGTCTTCAATAGAAACAATCGGATATTTTTTTATAAGGGAACCAAGGTAATCCACCATTTCATTGGAGGATAGAGAACGTCCTTCTGAATCCAGATTATATTTTCCATTATCATAAATTTCACTAGCGGCAACATCCAATGCGAGGTAAATATCCTGTCCCGCCTTATATCCCGCTTTTTCAATGGCTTCTAAGATTACCTCTACCGCTTCCTCGTTGGATGAAAGATTAGGCGCAAACCCACCCTCATCGCCTACAGCGGTATTCATACCTTTTGATTTTAAAACAGACTTAAGATGATGAAATATTTCCGTTCCCATTCTTAGCGCTTCAGAAAATGTAGTAGCGCCAAACGGGAAAACCATGAATTCCTGAATATCCACTGTATTATCTGCATGGCTACCCCCGTTGATAATATTCATCATGGGCACTGGAAGGGTCTTGGCAGAATCACCGCCTAAATATTGGTAAAGTGGTTTTCCTGTTGCTTTTGCTCCCGTATGGGCAGCCGCCATAGATACACCCAAAAGCGCATTAGCCCCCAAATTTGATTTATTATGCGTATCGTCCAGATTGATCATTAGTTGGTCGATCTCAACCTGTTTCGTCACATCCATCCCTTTGAGCGCATCGGCGATAGTTGTATTAATATGATTAACGGCCGACAGAACACCTTTCCCTAAAAACCGAGTGTTATCTTTATCTCGGAGTTCTATGGCTTCATGGTCGCCTGTGGATGCTCCGGATGGTACCGCTGCCCGACCCATGGTCCCATTTTTTAAAATAATATCAACTTCAACAGTGGGATTTCCCCTAGAATCCAGTATTTCCCTAGCATGTATTTTTTCAATAGCAGAATTCAACAATAACTCCTGTAAATTAGGTAACCAAATTAGAATTGACGGCAAACACCATTCAATAGATATAACTCAATTTTATTCGCACGGAACAACCCGCAAATTTATCCATTAAACTGGTTCAATGTTTACACTGCATCAATATATTAATCAAAATGAATCCCCTTGGGATAAATTTGTTTTATCAAGTAACAATGGGACGCTATTTCATTTGCGAAAGTTCCTAAACTATCATCCTAAAGATCGTTTTCAGGATCATAGCATTTTGATTGAAAAGAAGCAAAACTTGTTTTCAGTGCTTCCCGCTGCAGAACTAATTGTGGATAGTAAAAGAATTTTGGTCTCTCATCCTGGTTCGACTGTTGGATCATTTGTTGTTCCAGAAAATCTTTCTATTGCAGATGCCATGTCTATGTCAGAAGCATTGGTTACTTATGTAAAAGAAAATAATTTTTCTGGGATCCGCATTACTTTACCTCCAACGCTTTACCAGCGACGACTATCCAATTACATGGATTTTTCATTTTTCAAACAAGGATTCACCTATTCAAAAAGAGATGTGACAAGTATTCTTTTTCTTGAGGACAGCCTGGATAAGAATCTTGCAAAATTCAAATCTTCCCATCTCCGTGCTGTACGAAATGCCCAAGAAAAGGGTGTTAATGTGCGCCAGTCTAATGATTTTGATTCATTCTATCATATTTTGGAACAAAACCTGAAGATTCGTCACGGTGTATCCCCTACTCATACATTGGCAGAATTGAAGAATATCCATGCCCTGTTTCCAGACAGGGTAAATCTATTTTCTGCTTTTGTAAAGGATGTGATGGTGGCTGGCGTGGTGAATTTTGTTGTGAATGATCATGTTGTGCTTGCATTTTATATCAGCCACGATGAAGCTTACCAAGAATTCCGTGCAGTAAACCTTTTATTCTATTCCATTTTTGATTGGGCGATTCAGCAGGGATTTAGAATATACGATTTTGGTACATTCACTGTGAATGAAGAACCCAATATGGGCTTGGGACGTTTCAAAGAAAATTTTGGTGCCAGTGGCATTTTTCGGGACACCATAGAATTAACACTGAGCTAATCTTGTGTCAATAAAATCTCTTGGGAAACAGTCTCTGGTTTATGGTATCGGACACATTTTAGCTCGCTTGGTGACATTTCTTTTACTGCCCCTTTATACAAATGTATTTACAGCGAGTGAATATGGCGTTGTCGCTCTCTTTTATACATTCCTTTCCTTTATGAATGTAATAATGCGGTATGGCCTTGGTGCAGCATTCTTGAAGTTTTATGTCCCCGCAAGTGATAACGAAAGAAACGCCATTTTCACTAATGTTATTGCATCACTTTTCTTAACGGGCATTCCCTTCCTTTTGGTGTGGCATGGATTTCGTAATCTGATCTCACCAATTATTCTTGGCATTAATGAACCATCTTTCATCTCCATAATGGGGGTTATTATTGTTTTAGATACAATTTGGTCAATACCTCTTTTGGGATTCAGAGCAGAAAACCGCCCGATTTTATTTATCATTTTCAGTTTGCTTAATGTGGGTATTACAATTGGATTGAATTTGTTCCTTATTTTAAAATTGCATATGGGCATTCGTGCAATATTTTTGAGTAACCTTTCTGCGTCCCTTTGTGTTTTTTTATTAAGCCTTCCTTTTATTTATCAGCGATTTGAATTTGCATTACTTGATAAAACTCGATGGAAATCTATTATAACATTTGCTCTTCCATTTTTACCCGCAGGATTATTTTCAATGGCTATGGAGGTTGCTGATCGCTATATCCTTAAATATTTAACTGACCTTTCTACAGTAGGTATCTACAATGCTGGATATAAAATTGGGATGTTAATGATGCTTGCTGTCACAGCCTTTAATTTTGGATGGCAACCATTTTTCCTCGAAAAGGGAAAGGGAGTCAATCAAGAAAAATTATTTGGCAAGGTAACAACATTGGTTTTGGCTGGACTTGGTTTTATTTGGCTCATACTCACGTTGTGGGCTGATGATTTTATCCAAATAAAGATAATGGGATATTCTTTTTTTGGTGAGGAATTTCAGAGATCAATTCCGATTGTCCCCTGGATAGCATTGGGATATTTATTTTATGGATTTTATGTTTTACAGACACCCGGAATATTTCTTAAAAACCGGCCTGGAATAGCGGCTTGGACACGGTTACTAGGTGCAACTTCCAATATTATATTTTGCTTTATTTTTATTCCACTTTATGGCGCTATTGGCGCAGCCATGGCAACGTGTCTTGCATTCTTTCTAATGTTGGTAATGATGTATTGGTGGAATACATCATTATACCCTATCCGATTGGAATGGAGAAAAATAGGTTTCATCACAATTATTCTTATAAGTGGTTTTTTTATATCAAGAGCTTCCGCCGACAATTTATTCATCAATATTTTGATTACTGGACTTTACCCCGTTGGTTTGATTGGATTGGGTATAATTAAAATGGATTCTCTCAAAAGTCGGGTGGCGGATTGAGAATGAAACAATTGAAACCAAATTTTTTTATTATTGGTGCACCAAAATGCGGAACAACATCCTTATCTGTTTATTTATCCGAACATCGGGAAATAGTTATGTCTCACCCAAAAGAACCTCATTACTTTAGTACAGATATTGAAAATGGCCGGATGACGGATCATTCAAAATACCTGGCATGTTTTGTCCAAGATAAAACCCCTATTGCTGTTGGTGATGCTTCGACGCTTTACCTCTATTCCAAAAATGCAATTCAAAACATTTTGGAGTTTAATCCTAATGCTAAATTTATTGTAATGCTGAGAAAACCCAAAGATATTGTATTATCATTTCATCAAGTTGCATTGAATTATTTTGGCGAAACAGAAACAAATTTAGAAACTGCTTGGGATCTACAAATTGATAGGCAAAATGGGAAAAAAATACCTAAAGGATGCCCTGATCCCCAATTATTGTTATATGGTAAAATTGCGAAATTGGGTGCACAGGTTAAAAGATTGACTGATCAGGTAAAACCAGATCAAATTAAATTTATTTATTTTGACGAATTTGTAAATAAAACTGATAAAATATATTGCTCAGTTTTAGAATTTTTAAAAGTAAATACAAATCATATCCCAAATTTTGAAAACCATAACCCCACAAGGCAAATTAAGTTCAACAAATTAACGAAAATTGTCAATCAAGCCGTTGGCCTGAAAAAAACAGTTGGTATAAAAAAACAGTTTGGGGTTGCCAAAAAAATTCATACCGTAAATGTTAAAGGAGAGCCGCCAAAGCAAATGAGCGAAACCTTTAAAACAACAATGAACGTTTATTTTGAAAAAGATATACAGTTACTATCAGATTTAATGAACAAAAACCTATCCGATTGGAGCAACCAATGAAAACATGCTTTATTGGAGGTACAGGTCGCTGCGGCACATCCATCCTTCGAAAAATTCTATCAAGACATTCAAGCGTTGCTACTTTACCAATAGAGCACCGACTTATGGTTGATCCTGATGGCATCTTTGATTTTTACAGGAATTATACGACAGGATGGTCGCCATATTATGGAGATGCAAAATTAACCAGATTAAAAAATTTCCTTGAAGAACTATCATCAACAAGTTCTATTCATAAAATAATTAGATATTTGTTCAGAGCTTTTCGGTTAGCAGGAATTTCGATCACTCCTAAGAAATATTTAGATGTTGAACTCAGTCGTTTCATACCAAATTATTCAGAGCATGTTAACACACTATTGAACGAATTGGTTGAATTTGAATACACCGGGGAGCGACTTGGAACTGGGAGTTATTCTTTCAATAATAAAATTCAATATGCTCCCAATTATTCTAAAGAACAGCTTAAAAAAATATTCCAAAATTTTATTCATAGTTTTATTCAAGATATTTTGACTCATAATCATAAGGATTGTTTTATAGAGGATAATACTTGGAATATTTTATTCTCTGCGGATCTTTTAGATCTCATTCCAAATGCTAAAATTATTTCTGTCATTAGAGATCCACGAGATGTGGTTGCTTCTCTTTCAAAACAGAAGTGGATGCCATCAAATAAAGCTCAATCAGCTAAGATTTATAATGATTTAATTGTTGAATGGATTGAAATTAGACGAAACCTAGATAAACAATCTTGGATAGAAGTAAGGTTGGAAGATGTAGTCTTAGAACCGGAATCTCAAATTAGGAAGATTTGTGATTTTATTGAATTGCCCTGGGAAGATAATTTATTGAAAATTGATCTGTCAAAATCTAATTCAGGGCAATGGAAGAAAGACTTTTCTGAAGAAGAGCAACGATCAGTCATTCCATTATTAGCTGAACATATTAAATCCCTTGGGTATGAATAGCTCAGGTATTCAACTTCGTAAATTTCCCTTTCCTTTTCAGTGTGCCCTTGCGATTTCTAGTGATATTGATAATGCAGCATCGCAGGAGACTTTTACAGAAATAATGGAATATTTTAATACGGAATCAGATACACTATTTGGGCGGGGACTAGGACTTGAAATTGGCAATAGTTTTTGGTTTTTCTCAAACTCTAATCGACCCCAGCTGTCCTATTTTGATGGCTTAACAATGAACGAAACATCTTTTGCCCCCATAATTCGCAACATGTGGCAATCGGGCCATATAGACACTCTTCATTCTTGGGGTAATTTTGATTTAGGTGGCTTCACGCGTTCAATAGCTAAAATGGCACTAAAAGAACTCCAGAAGTATCATGCGACTATTCCTGTTTGGGTAAATCACGGAATAGGATTAAACCATCAAAAAGTGGGGAATTATCCAAACATGTTTGGGGATGATCCATCACACAAAGCTTATCATTTGGATCTCGCCATTGAGGCAGGTTGTGAATTTTTTTGGACAGGGAAAATTACGCACGTTATTGGGCAAGAATCAGAACTCACTTTTTCTGTTCAATCTAAATTGTTGATTCAGTGGCTGATGAAGAGGACAAGATATAGGCATGTTGTTAATCCTATCTATGATGATGGGAATCAATTATTCTTTCCCATTCAATTCCGTGATCAAACTAGATTTTGGGAATTTATTCGCTTTATGAATGCTTGGGGAAAAGAGCAAGTATTGGATATCCATGATTTGGCAACACAACTTTCACCGGGTATGTTAAATCAATTGATAAAGAATCGAGGGTTTATGATATTATATACACATTTTAATGAACACCTAAAAATGGACGGACTTCCAAATGATTTAACAAAAAATTTATCTTACCTAAAAAAGAAGAATATTGAAGGAGATATTTTTATTGCCACCTCATCAAGATTGCTTAAGTATAAAGAGTTGCATGATTATTTAAATTTTAAAGTTGATTCTATTGATGGCATGACCAATATTTATATTGATTCTGTCCTGGATACACCTATTGGCAGTAAATCTTTGGCAAGGGATCAATTGTGTGGTTTAACATTCTATGTTGACCACCCTCCATCAACAAGAATATGGTTTCAAAAGAAAAAAATAGAAATAGAAAAAAATCCAAAAGATGAGTCTGGAAAACTATCTGTGATGATTCCTTGGGAAAAATTATCTTATCCTAACTAATTGATGCGTCTGAAAATCTTATATATATCACCAGAAAATACTGTCGGAACATTGACGCTATGGAAAAAGGAACATGAATCTCGGGGAAATGAGTGTCGAACAGTTACATTTTTTAGATCACCCAAAAATTTTGAAGAAGATATTTGCTTAGACTTACCCTTTAATTTTACAGGGGAACGAATGGCCGGCCTTCGAAATTTTATATATAAACAATATAGGGGAGAAGATGGATACTTTAAGGAAAAGGAAGGAAATCCACCAGTCTGGAAGCCTGAAGGTTGGTTTGATTCGATTTTTTTGAAATTCAAGGATTGGTTATGGCGTCCAGTTATAGAACAAGCGATCCAGGATTATCAATTATATGATTTTGATGTGGTCCATTTTGAAAGCGGATCTGATTTTTTGAAAAATGAATTCTTTGTAAAAGAACTCCATGAACGTGGCAAAAAGATCATCGCACATTATCATGGTGAAGATATGCGGGCCAGGGGCGTTATGCCTATAATAGATAATTTATCTGATCTTAACCTGACAAATGAAGTTGATTTGTTGGACAAGCATCCAAACTTAGATTATCTTTTTCTCCCTTTTGATACAAACCAGTTTATTCCGAATTATGGATTAAATAAAACAATACAGGTTGCACATGCGCCAACCAATCGATTCTATAAGGGATCCGATAAAATTATTTCAATCTGTGAAAAATTGGAATCAGAAGGGCTTATCAAATTCGACCTCATTGAAAACCTTTCTCATGCAGCTGCTATAAAACGAAAAGCGAGATCTGATATTTTTATTGATCAGATTGGAGATCGAGGTGGCTGGGGGTATGGTATGAATTCTGTAGAATCATTATCCATGGGAATTTGTACTATGACAGAAATCAATGATAAATATAATTCATTTA